>Ga0157362_1000248_pt1 | contig 17155 bp, 16 predicted proteins | sample AttlaeALBM3_FD_111480 | JGI IMG/M metagenome (GOLD analysis project Ga0157362, IMG submission 111480) | Fungus gardens microbial communities from leaf cutter ant in Ribeirão Preto, State of São Paulo, Brazil - Atta laevigata ALBM3 | ecosystem: Host-associated > Fungi > Mycelium > Unclassified ... | reverse complement strand
GACACTTATATCTGCTGTCTCTTCACTTCCTCTTTCTCTCGTACTCCGAGCCCTCGAAAGAATTAAAACAATCATCACCTCCATCCCAATGTCCTCGTCAAAGTCGGCGTCATCAGAGTCAGTCCTACCTAAAGGTGGAGATAAGGAAAAAGATGGCACTAGGGATGAACTGGTTGAGGCTCTGTTCCAAGAAATTATGGGCCAGGTTGGCTATAGAGAAAAGGGAGTTGTGATGCGTTGGTGGTATGAGAATCGAATGGATCTTCGAGCTACCCAGATGGCCTCAGTAGGCAAAGATCGTACCTGACCACATAAAGAGTTGACCGCTGTCCACATGTGTAAAGTGGCTTACAGTGTAATTTAATAATAGACTTCCACTCCATACAATGTGTACAATTATATCAAGTGACCTGCTCCACAGTATTCATGTAATCTGACTCCCATAGGCAATCTGGGGAAATCTGAGTACCTAGATTCCCCTAGAATGGATGCCAAGCTTCTGGCCTGGATTTTGAATTTGAGGGGTCTCCCTCGATGTCATGATCTGGTAAGAGGGTTGGGAAGTCTTGTTGGTATTCTATAAATGGATCAAATATCTGGAATTCGTCTTGATGGTGCTATGGAATGACAACAAATATAGGCTTTCAATTTATTCTGCTGATGGTTTTCTATCATGAGCTACCAAAGGTCATACAATGAAGTGTTTTTTCTTTGAAAAATTCAATGATTTATGACTGTAGTGACTTAGCTTGGACAACTTAATCACCCTCCAAGTCTGAGTTGACAAGAAGAACTCGATGGAGTTCCTGTTAGATTTTCTATACTACTTATACAACTACTACATGGTCTGTGCACTACTTTACTTTCCTGCACTCCTTTCTGTGTAATAAGTCCAAGGTAAAAGAAAAAAAAAGAAAAATAAAGAAAAATAAATAATGACTTAGTTGTTTTGCCAAGTCATGACAATGACACAGTGTACATACACAGTCTGCTATACAATGAAGTTACTTACCAAGATAATGCAAGTCAAAGACAGTGGAAGTCTGAATTATCAAATGTGTCAATATCTCCTGTCATACCAAAGAAGCTTTAAGTTGTAAATGATGGACTTTGTCATAAGACATATTAGCAGATCAGAAATTTACTACCTAGTAGAGGTAAATTCAGAGTTTTTTTTAATATTCCATATTGACTATTGTGTTATATTCCAGATCATCACTTCTTTCACTTCTACCTCCATCATCAATGGTAGTGTCTGAGCATAGTATAGCAAATCCCAGTTTTTCCAATCCTGCTATAAATCTTGAGTATATCTAGGAGAGATCTACAAATACCACTATCAGCATATAGTGGAACAGACCAATATCTTGTACCAGTGTAGGAGGATTGTGTAGCACCTCCTCATCCTCCATGAACTCCTTCCCATCCTCCAAAATGGACTATGCCAAATGCATCCAACTACAGAACAACATAGATGTTAAAGAAGATAACAAACCTATTCCCCCAGTCTAAGATAGCTTAGTCAGGACAGCCAACTTTGCTTTTCCAGTACCTCAACCTACATGTGGCAACAGCATGGAGGCACTGAACATCACCCAGGCTATCTGATATGAAAACTCCACAGAACCTTTTCCCCTGGCCATTATCCCATATAGCACTAACGTCCTAGCTGACCCTAACTGTTATGAACATTGAGTAGGACTACAGTTATTATTAGCCATGGTCTAATAATAAATGGCTAGTAGACAAGATGTTGGCAATGCTAGATGAGGATGTTACAATCTAGAGTCTTAACACTAATCTCTGGAACAGTGAAAATTCAGACCTACATTCCTTTTCAGCACCAATGAGTTCCTTTAAAGTATCATATAATGGAAAATAATCATTTAATAATATAATTTCTTTTATATTTTATATTATTACTAAATTTTGCTCCTGAACTCCTGTTATCTACTTCTATAGGATCATGATGTAGACTAGTTACTTGTACTCCTCCTATTCCGGACTTAGTATAAGTACTCTATTAGTTACATTCTAGTTCCTTAGTTCGTAGATTAAAGTCTTTAATATCTTTAATGTCTTTTACATGTTCTATCTGTTAGGGCACACTTCACACAAAAGCGAAGGCCCAGTAAGCTTATTGAGTAGTCCCAGAAGCTAAGGTGAGATTCAACTGAAGTATATCTACCACAGAAGACTAGTATTTATACTACCAGATCATCAAGGCACCATTCTCATGGTACCTGACAGATATTCACATAATGTCCAATAATAGTTTTACAGGAATCACACAGTATGTCACAGAAGGGAAGATAGGAGAGAGTGAGAACGCGGTCGGTGAGACGATGGCCCTTAGATGAGAACCTACCCACGTCACTAAGCGTACCTCTAAAGATATCCCCTTACACTATCCTTACTCCTATCAATCTATACCACTCCTTTCTGGAACTTCTGGCAACAATTTAGTCTTTCTGAAATATGCAACCACACATACGACAGGAAATTGAGGCACAGCATATGAGCTGAGGCCAAGGTTGTTCTTTACTTTTGTTGTTAACTCTCTTCTACTCTGAAGTGACTCCACTCTACTCTGGGTCACTCCACTCCACTCTGGATCACTCCGTTCCTGCTCCATATGGTATTTGACACAAAGTGACATTTGCAACATGGTTTGCTCTCTGCAATAGATGGCTTCCTTCCTTAGACAGCACAACCTCAAGGACCACAACAGTAACAACATCCTCTAACTTGTCTTGTTTAGGGATTCTGCATGGACATTCATATCTGCCATGTTTGAATCTGGCTGGGATAGGCTACTCACTTTAGGTAATATCTCTTTTTGAAACAATATATCATTACAGTTTAGAAGAAATGTGAACACTTCCCTTAATACTGATTCAAGCAACCCCAATGGTCATTCAATTAAAAGGGTCCTGCCTCCCATTCTACCTTGATCCTCTAAGAAACAACTCAAGAAGTCAAAAAACTGTCAAATCAATTGCATGGCCAAGGGTACTAGCAGAATAAACTCCACTAAGTCTTTTGCACAGGTTATAGTATCAGCAGTCAACATCCTCAAGATAAAGGAAGCCTTCTCTGCCCTCCTGGATAAGAAAATCCACAATGCAGCTCTTAACAAACTGATCACTAAAGGCAGAAAGATCCAAATTACAACAAAAGGCCTATCTAGAAAACAAGCGATCATTCCTCTTCACAACAAATATACCAATAGAATTATGAAGGATGTAGGCTCTCATATACACTTCATCAACACCCTTTTGAAGAACATCAAGTCCAACCCATGTACAGAATATATCTGACCATGCACAGGAGGCATCTTCATTGCAACCAATAGTATCCTAGCATTTTGCAATCTCAATACTATAAAGCAGTATTTCAAATCAATTAAGGGCATCAACCATGACAAAGTTGTGCTCTCTGCCTACCCCAGTCAAAGTTGTATCTTAAAATCATAGGCATTCCATATATTCAACCTAGCAGATGCAACCTTTCTAGTGACACATTACCAATGCTATCTGACAAATAGATCTCTTCAAATCAATCTCATATGGGACTCTCAGAATGGATCCAAAGCAAAACTTCTCATTAATTACTCTTTCAATTACAGTTATAACATTGCCACCATCTGAGGTACTAACATGAACCCTAGAGTTCCACAATACCACAACTGCTGGAAATGGAGCCACTCAACATTCTCCTGCCAAATACATAGGTCAAAGTACCAGAAATGTAGTAGACCTCACAAACTTGAGCACTACAGAGATATAGTATGGTGCTGCAAGGCTAGTTTCAAAACTAACCCCCCCAGACTGGAAACCAAACCAGGAGAACCATGCCTATACTCTTTCAAATGTGTCAACTGTAAGGGTGAGCACATGACAGATAACAACTGGTACCCATTCTAGAAATACTACTTTAACCACAAATGACATACAAAGAAAGCACATGAAGCTTGAGAAATCAGAGCAAATTCAACTCACCTAGCCATAGGCAGTGCTAATCTATGATTAAGCACAACCTTCATATCTTTTCTCAGAATATTAGGAAAAATAAAATTCTAATTGATACCATTCTAGAAACCCAAAAAAATTCAGCTGATATTGTTCTTATCTAGGAACCCCCTCGGTTCCTCATCTAATGACTCCCAAGCTATACTAACTCTAGGGGAGAGCCCCTATTCAGTGCCCCAAACTATCCCAAATAGACTCTGTTCATTCATAACAACATGTTATAGGAAAACTACCCATGTGTGACCATATACGTCAATAAACAACTATCAAGTATAAGGTTTGCCCTTAGATCAGACATTATCAATCATCAAGATATAAACCTCTTGGCCTTTCACAATAATCATGACATAAACTTTATTATTAACATTTACTCAGATAGCAACCAAACAGTCTTGCAATGCCTCTGCCATAATATTATGAACATAAAAAACACAGTAATCATAACTGGTGACTTCAGCATTAGGGATAGCAACTGGGACCCTAACTTCCACAACTATTCCATTTACACAAAAGAACTAACCACAATTGCTGATAGTCTAGGTCTCAAACTCTCTCCTCTTTCAAACCCAGGTCTAACAAGATTCACTGACAACCTACAAGATTCCAATTTGGTCTTAGATCTTATATTTCTATTCCCCAGTAATAGCAGTGAAAGGGGCAAAAGAGGATTTAACTGTTACAAGCAAGAGTAAAGGGCAGTGACAGTTCTCAATTGCATGCTAAAGGGTTCATGGGGAGAAGGAAGAAGTAGAGGTATCAGAAAGAAATTAAAAAGTAAAAGTGCAGCTTATCTGTAATATAAAAATAGATGAAATGATTGTGAGTTCAATCTAGATTTGTCTCACATGGTATCCCTAAAATGTCTACCTTTACATACCATAACAAGCCCACTAGCAGAATAGTCAGTAAACCACTCATGGGCCTTACCACACTTAATCAAGCCTTTATTTGTACCCCTACACCAAACCTTATGGCTGTGATATGATCTGAGTCAATAATTAGCCAGGCTTTTCAGGCCTGCTACTCCATAGAAGATTGTCCAACCAACTGCTGCATCTTGTCTCTTGAAAGAATAGGGTATATGGTATGAAACATTTATTAACTCAACCTCTCACCAAGATCATCTCTTACACACTCAAGAAAATCACATTTACAACCTCAAGAGCTTCTGAGATGAAAGCAAGGGCCAAGGAGACTCCTTCTATCAATCTTTACTCTGAGAAATATATTAGAATATTACAAATGTTGAAGACTCAATTAAAAAGAAATAGAAAAGGAAATCCTTTATTCTACCACTCTCCCTCATATCTCTCCTCCATGGCACTGCCATGTGGCCATAATAGATGTCACCTTCCTGTCCTCTATATCTCCCAGACATAACCATGTGATCCTGCTCTACCTCTATACTTTACTCCTGCCCATTGTTCCCCAATCCCTGAATTGGCTTCTTTCTACTCTAAATATGGTCTAGAAATACATAACAGTGTGTGTAAGCATTAGCAATACAATTGTCATCCAGCGGTGCATTCATTTCTTGACTGAGTCCAGTAGTGATAGGATCACTAGTCACTAATAGACTTTTGATCTGTCATTTTGATGTTATATTAGTCTAAGTCCACTCTAGATTGAAATTATATCACATTCCAAAGATGTTCTTGAGCCTCTGAGTTCTAGAGTATTGACATTAATAGTCTGTCTCTAAGAAACTTGATGCTAGCTCATTAGTCTTGTCTCTTGAGGTATATGCTAGAATAGCATATATCAGCTTGGTAACTACCTAATAGAATTATCCAATCTTGGGTCTAGATTATGTCTGGGGCTTGTAGGAGATCTCTAGAGTGGGTTCCAATAGTGAAATCTAGGGGTATGTTAGGGCAAGCACTCAAGGTAACTTAACCCTAGAGCTAGGTAATTGTCCCAGAAGCTGAGGTAATGTTCGAGTGAAGTTATATCTAACAACACAAGCAGTCTTATATACTAAAACTGATGGTCCATGTGCTACAGTCACGTGAGCACTAACTAATAATACCACTGTCCTAATCATAGATTCTCAGGCACATCAAGACAGAGCTAATAGAGAAGGTAAGGAGAGATAGAAAGATATCTCACAAGTTAGGTTAGCCCTTTAGGTTGGAGCTTACTCAGCAATCTAGGCTGTTCCTAGGATATCCTCTCACAGGGTATAATATGTATTCCATGCTACATTTCCACAGAAAATTCTCTAGCAGCATAACAGCGGATTTGGTCAATACTCTCTTCACCCAGAGATATGAAAACCTTCAGATCGTGTTTTCCTTATTATAGAGGTAGGTATAAAGAAAGTGAATGTCAATATTGCCATCTAGTCTATAAAAAAAGACAATGATGAGGAAAAAGAGTTCATTAAAACACTAATAGATAGCACAGAATGCATTGATATATTAGCTATTATGAGCAGAGAAGCCCTCCAATCCACCGTTCTCTAGGTGGCTACCATATTTGAAAATGCATAGGATTAACATTCTAAACTAAAACGTATCACAAAACACTCCAAAGAGTGGTGAAACCAGAAGTGCACTAACAGCTTCAACAGATATTGTAAGCAGGAAGATCTACTAAGCTGGAGAGCTTATAAGTCAACAATACATGAGGTCAAAAGGAAGTTCTTTGATAAAAAGATATATGAAATAGTATCCTCAAACAAGCAACCATAGGATCTCATGAGTTGAATAAAGAAAAAGTCCCTACCTGCTATCAAAACCATCACTTTTGAGGACCAACCATGCAACTCCCTCTTGGACTTATAGCATGCCCTTCACAGCTCATACAACTCAGCTGAAAACTATCATGACTTGGCAAAATGGCTAAGTTATTTTCTATTTTCATTTTCAATTTCCTTTTTCTATTATTTAGTTGAATTACTACTATGAAGATGAAGCATGGGAAAGAAGTCACATCACTGTCACAAAGTCACAAAAGGTATGACATTGGTCACAGAAATGGTCATGTCACTGTCACAGTCATAACATATGACAGGTAACATAAGGACTATAGGAGGTAAAATACATAGCTATAATAGTAGTTGTATATATAGTATAGAAAATCAAATAGAAACTCTATTGAGTTCTCCTTGTTAACTTAGACTTGGAGTGAATTTAAGTCACCTTGGCTAAAGTCTTACACTAGAACTCGATTTTACTACTTGAGCACTATCTATCTTGGACCTTGCTTACTCTTATCCTTATAATCTCATCAACTCTTGACCAGTGGTCATTACGATCACTAGTCACCTCCATTAATAGCCAGTCCCTTGGCTTAAGAGAACTTTGCAGTCAGTTAGGGACTGTAGGTGGAGACATAGTACCAAACCCAAGTATTGTGTTCAAGACCTGACCTTGCAATTGGGTGGTGTTTAGTAGCCACTTGTACTTTTTTTAGTATAAACCTTGTGCTATGCTCCATTGTGAGTAGTACATGTAGAGAAGTGACAGTTACTTCTAGAAGGCCATCTAGAGTAGAGATCTTCCCTGTGGAGCAATTGTCTAACCATATTACTAGGGCAGTAGTTAGTAGAGCAGTAGTGTGTCTGGTTAGGTGAAGATCTTGTGCCCCAATAGATATAGTTGTAACTAGCAAGAATTAACCTTAATTCCATACTACTGTGGAGACATAACACAATGTCTCAACAATAATATAACTCTCTTATGAGCAGCATGCTCAACCAAAAGTATACCCTTGCTAAATTAAGGACAGAACTAGAAGAAAGAAAAGAAAAGATGTGTTTCAGTTGCAAAAGATTTGGACACCTGGTCTATAATTGTAGGAATAAAGAGAAGGAAGGAAAGAGAATGCTGGTTCCTCAGAACAGATTTGAAGTACTGTCAAGTAGAGTAATAAAGTATGAAATAGAAATAGGAAAGCAGGAAGAAGAGAAAAGAGAAGGAAAAGCAGTGTAATGTTATGAGAGTAGAAGAAAAGAACATCGATGGAGAGAATGTCCTAAGAAGAAAGAAGAGTGAGTAGTAAAGGTGACCAGGCCACAAAAGGAGAAGCAGTGGAAGGAGTCAGTATGCTCCATAAGGAGAAATGCATAGAAGAATGAGATAAGGTGCTTTGAGTATGAAGAGGTGGGGCATCGATGCAGAGACTGCCCCAATAGAAGACTAGAAAAGAAGAAGGCAGTACATGTGGCAAACCTACAAAAGGCACAGCAGGAGGAGTGGAGAAGGAGTCCAGAGAATGCTTTACAACAAAAAGCATTTGAGCATTGTGAAGAGGAAGTGCCTGAGGAAGCAGATTTGTGTGAGTTGAAATGGAGTAATAGAAAAGTAATAGTTTCATACTTAATGTGTGAAGATTGTAGAAAGAAAAAATGTCATGTAGTGGAAGATAGAGGGCAAGGAGTAGTCAAGGGAAAGGAATGGGAAGAATTAAAGAAGTCTAGAGAATGTTCAAAGACAGGGAAAGGAAAAGCAGTGTGCTCTATTAAGAGAAAAGTACAGCAAAAGAGAAGAGTAGTCAAAGAGAAGTTCAAAGAACTTTCAAAATATTGAAAGAAGTATGGTTGGATATTAGAATTGAGAAGACAGACACTCATAAAGGTATCATGATAAAGGTGCTCTTAGATAGTGGCACAATGGAGATGTTTATAGATAGGAAGACAATAGCAAAACATAAGTTCAAGCTGCAAAAGACCAGTGAGGGTCAAAAATGTTAATGGTACATATAACAATGGAGGGGCTATTACACATCAAGTAGAAGTAAATGTGTATTATAAAAGCCATGTAGAAAGAATAAGGATAGATGTATATGACTTAGAAAGAATAGAAGTGATTTTAGGAATGCCATGGCTAGTAGTACACAACCCAGAAATCAATTGGAAACAGGAGAGGTAAAAATGATGAGATGCCCATCTTTATGCAGTAGAGTAAAGATAAAGGAGAAGAGAAAAAAGAAAAAGAGAATAGTAATGTTAGAAGAAGAAAAGATTATCAGATAGGCAATAGATGATAAAGAGGATTGTGTAAGGGGCATGCTTGGTGAGGCACCCAGTCACACTGCAGTATAGTAAAGCAGGCATCTTAAGTTAGAGCGATGAGTAGCCCAGGAGCTCAAACTATTGTTGAGGTAAGGTATTCTACCATACATCACTAGCTACTTATATTAGACTAGCCTGGTCTGTGTGCCAGTCGCTATGGACACATACATCAGGACAATAATAACTACACTACCAGATATAACTATGTAGTACTGTGATAGAGACCCAAACTAGAGGGAAGGGAACTATAGACCGCAGACTTTGAGGATCCATGGAAACACTAGATGATGTGAACCCTACTAGGTTATCTAAGCGATCTCAGGGTTGTCCCCTTACAGATTGGGAAAAAAAAGAAGAGATTGAAGAGAACCATAGAAAAATTAAAGAAATAGTCCTAGGAAAATTCTTAAAGTAGAGAAAAGTGTTTGGAAAGGTAGAGTCAGAGAGAATGCTAATGAGAAAAGTTTGGGATCATGCCATAGATCTCAAAGAAATGTTTGTACCATGAAAGAGAAGGATTTACCTGTTGTCCAAAAATAAAAGGGAAAAGGTCCAGAGCTTCGTGAAAGATCAGTAAAGAAAGAAATACATCAGACCAACAAAATCTCCTCAAATGTTACCAGTATTCTTTGTGGGCAAGAAGAATAGAAAAAAGAGGATGGTTTTGGGCTATCATAGCCTGAATAACCAGACAATAAAGAATAATTACTCATTACTGCTAATAACAGAGTTAATTGACAATATGGGTGGCAAAAAAGTATTTACTAAAATAGATCTCAGGTGGAGGTTCAATAACGTGAGGATTAAAGAAGAAGATAAGTGGAAGAGAGTGTTTACTATGCATATAAGCTCCTTCAAGCCAACAGTTATATTCTTTAGGATGACAAACTTGCTAGCCACATTCTAGACAATGATAAATAAAATACCAAGGGACTTAATAAACAAAGAAAAAGTTGCAGCATTTGTAGATAACATATTAGTAGGAACAGAGACAAGGGAAGGACATGATGAAATAGTAGAAGAAATATTGAAAAGGCTAGAAGAAAATGACTTGTATATCAAGCCAGAAAAATACATATGGAAAGTAAGAAAAATAGGATTCCTCAGAGTCATAATAGGATCTGACAGAATAGAAATAGAGAAGAAAAAAGTAGATGGAGTGTTAAGTTGGCCAGAGCCAAAAATATAAAAGACATTAGGAAATTTTTGGGCCTCATAAATTATTACAAGAGATTCATTAAGGACTTTGTGCAAGTAGCCAGGCCAATGAATATGACAAGAAAAGATGTGAAATGGCAGTAGGGGCAGGAACAGCAATGAGCCTTTGACAAGCTCAAAAGAATTTTCATGATGAAATCTGTATTAGTATCCCCAGACTTAGACAAAGAGTTTAGGAAAGAGGTAAATGTCTCAAATTATGCTATAGGAGAAGTACTCTCAATAAAGTGCTCTGATAAGTTGTGAAGACTGGTAACTTTTATTTCCAAATCGTTAAGCAATACAGAAAGAAACTATGAAATACATAATAAGGAAATGTTAGCAGTAGTCAGATGCTTAGAGGCATAGAGGCATTTTCTGGAAGGAACTGTAGTTAAATTTGAGATCTGGACAGATTATAAGAATCTTGAATACTTTATGAAAGTGCAGAAATTGAATTGAAGACAAGCAAAATAGGTATTATACCTATCTAGATTTGATTTTATATTGAAGCATGTTCCAGGGAGTAAAATGGGGAAGGCAGATAGTTTGAGTAGGAGACCAGACTGGGAAATAGAAGTGGAAAGGAACAATGAGAACAAAACATTGGTAAAAGCAAAGTGGTTAAAGGTTAGATAAACAGAGAAAGTAGAAATAATAGTGAACAGAGTAGACTTGCTAGAAAAGATTAAGCAGTCTTAAGTAAAAAATGACAAGGTAGTTAAGGCAGTGGAAGAAATGAAGCAAGTAGAAGTAAAGATGCTAAGAGACAAAAAATGGAGAGAGGAAAATAGCATAATATATAAAGAAGGAAAAGTATATGTATCAAAAGACAATAAATTGAGGATAGAAATTATTAGATTACATTATAATACACTGATAGGAGGACATAAGGGATAATAGAAGACAGTAGAATTGGTTATGAAAAACTTTTGGTAGCCAGGAATTACAAAGGAAGTAAAGCAATATATAGAAGGATGTGATGCCTGCTAGCAAAACAAAAATTGCACAGAGTAACTGGTATGAAGCCCAAAATATATTCAGGCCTAAAATTAAACAAATTTTGTGAATTCACATCCCAAGAAGTAGGACTAAGATAGAATTACCTGCTAGGTAGTGGGGAAGGCACAAAGGACTTTACCACCAAAAGCTGGTTATCTAACTATGTAGTAGTATACCCAGGAACATAAGATTGCTACCACCAACAGGCCAATCACTCAAGAACCAGCAGAGTCAAGCCTATAGCCCCATAGCATCATTGTCGAGAATAGCAGCTTAGTCAGAGGAAAGAAGCCTTATATAGAAAAGTCTGGAGAAATGCCCATCACAAGGAACAGGACCAGTGGCCTAGCAGGAAATAAGAATAGCTACAGCATCACTCAATCAGTAATGGCTAAGAATAGAAGTACATCAAAACTGATCCACTACAATTAGAAACAAAAAAGTAACAAAGAACCTTAGAGAGCTATAGAAACAACATCTGAAAACTTCCTAGGCAAGAAAAGAAAGAGTTAGGTCCTGAGTTGCTGAGATAAGCCAAAGAAAAAAGGAGATTGCCATGGGATCAGTGGTAGACAACCCAGTAACTCAGCAAGGGTAGAGCAGACCTGGCAAAACTAATAGGAAATAAATGAGAAAAGACAAGAAGATGCAGAATTTTCTATTACTACTGGAACAATTGTTGTAATAATAGATTATGACTGGGTTTATTATTTTCTTTATTTTTTGTATATTTCTTTTTGTATTTCTCTAAACCTATAAAAACCTCTACTTAGTAGGAAGAGGGCAAGCAATTTTGGTTACCTCTTTTCTCTATTTGGGTTTTCAAAAGTGGAAATCTATTTTTAGAGTGATTAGATCAGTGATTAAGTTGCTTTGACTCAAGACTGAGTCAAACCAAAAATACTACAGGACAATTGACTTAGCCACAGGAGCAATATTATAGGAGCTCTAAGACAGAGTTCAGCATTGCTAGAGAGTTGAGTTATATAGGGAGGATTCAAAGTCACATATCTGATCACATAGTCAAGAGTACTACTGTGAGGATAGTCTGATCACATAGCCAGAGAGTGCTACTATGAGAACAACTTTGAAACAGGGTGTTAGGGCAACACCAGGTAGGCAAAACTCAGGTACAGGGCCAACATAGTAGTCTAGAATCAAGAATCAAATTTTGAACATCACTGCTACCATGATATATTAGCAGAACTTTAAACTTTACAACTTTTTTTCACCTTCAACTTCTGGATTCATTTCCCTATGAATTTGTATGAGGAACACTATGCTGATACACAGTGTTGACTAGGATACTTTTCTTAGAAGATCATACATCTTATTTTATTAAAACTTTTACATTTACCGCTACCTAGACAGTAGTTGGAAAACTTCTATTTTAAAAAAGAAAACAAGAAAACCCCTAGCATAAACAGCCTCTTTACCAGTAGGAAAGTTAATGCCAAATTCAATTCTGAAAAAGCCTTGGACACATATATTGGCAGATTTTATCACCAAGCTACCTTTGGCTCAGGGATACAACTTGATCTTAGTAGTAGTCAATAGGTTAGCAAAAATGGTACATTTTATACCTACTATGGAAAGAACATCAGCAGAAGGATTAGTACAGTTGTTTAGAGACAATGTGTGAAAGTTGCATGGGTTATCTGAAAGTATCATTTCAGATTGGGGGCCCCAGTTTGCAGCAGGAGTAATGCAGAAGTTGAATAAGATGTTGGGGATCAAGAATAAATTGTTGACAGTGTTCCATAGGCAGGAACAATGGCCAGAATGATTAGGAACAGCTGAGTTCACATACAATAATAAAGTACACTCAAGTACTTGGACGTTGCCTTTTAAGGCAAATTACAGACAGGATCCAAGAATAGGATTTGAGGAAAGGAAAAAGAGAAAGTATGAAGGAGTAGAAGGATTTGTGGAAAAAATAAAGGAAATACAGGAGGAGGCCAAAGTAGTACTAGGAAAAGCATAAGAGGATATAAAGAAGTATGCCAACAGAAAAAGGGTAGAAGTTGACGAGTATAAAGTAGGAAACTTGGTAATGCTTAGCACCAAGGATCTGAAATATCAGATAGTTGGGAGGAGAACAGAGAAGTTGACAAAGAGATTTGTAGGCTTTTACAAGATACAGAAAATAGTATTGTTGAATGCAGTAAAGCTGGAATTGCCAAGTACAGTAAAAATACATCCAGTAGTAAATGTTAGTAGAATATGATGTTATGTAGGGCAAGTAAAGGAGCAGAGGAAGGAGCAACTAGTTCCAGTAATAATTGAAGGAGAAGAAGAGTAGGAAGTAGAAAAAATATTGAATAAGCATGTCATATTCCAGAAATATGATAATTATGTAATTTCTTTCTCCTAATAATTCCCCTAAAATTAATAATAGTAGGATAGCGTAGTAGACTACTCTCCTCCTATTCCGCACATACTATAAGTGCTGAGTAGTTACAGTGTAATTCCTCAGTTTGTAAATTAACGTCATCTGGTCCTAATATCTCCTTGTCCACTCCAACTCCTTCACTCGACTCTCTGGGACCTCTGTCTTGGTGACTTCCTTTACTCTGAAATACGCGACCAACCTCATGACCGGAGACCGGGGCGCAACACATAAGTTGAAGCCAAGGTCGTTCAATAAGTCACTCTCTGCCCCGATGTCCTTGTCTCGCCGCCAGAGCCTTCTTTCTCTTATCGCTAAGTACCTTCCCCTCCGACGTTGTACCTTACTTCGGAACGGAGTGTAACTTCTATCTATTATCCTTTACTTCCGTTTCTCCAGATTCCGTCCTTGACAAAGCAGAAGATCAAAGGAAAGGACAAGTACTTAGTATAGTAGAAAGGATTTATGGTAGAGTCAGACACTTGGAAAAGAAAAGAAAATTTAGGAAATGCCAAGAAGGCAATTGAGGAATTTGAGAAAGAATATAGATGAAATATGAAAGATATAAGGAAACAGAAAAGAGAAAAAGGAACATTTAGGAGAGGAGAATTGCTAGGAAGATTCATAGCAAAGAAATTATTTGGATAAACAGACAAGAGATATAACTAGGAATAATGGGAAAGGTTAGAAAGAAAATGAAGAAAATGGAAAGAAAGCCAATAGAAAAAGAGTCAACCAGGGAAGAGAAAAACAACTCTAAAAACAATTAAGGAAAAAGAAGAAATTGAACAAAAAAAATTGGAAGTAAGAAAGTAAACAAAAGAAGATGACAAAATAGGCAACATGGTTGACCCATATTACAAATTGTAGAAAAAATCCTTGGGACAAGGAAACTTAAGAGAGGGATGGTGTTATGACTTGACAAAACAGCTAAGTTATTTTCTATTTTCATTTTCTATTTTCATTTTCATTTATTTAGTTAAATTACTACTATAAAGGTGAAGTGTGGGAAAGGAGTTACATTACTGTCACAAAAGATATGATATTGGTCACAGAATGGTCATGTCACAGTCATAGTCACAACATGTGATGAGTAACATGAGGACCATGGGAAGTAAAGTATATAACTATAATAGTAGTTATATATATAGTGTAGAAAATCAAATAGAAACTCTATTAAGTTCTTTTTGTTAACTCAGACTTGGAGTAAATTTAAGTTACCTTGGCTAAAGTCTTACAAAAACAGACCTATCAATACTGGCTTCTTAAATGAACTCTCCCAAGCTAATACTTTCGAGTAGCCCCCCTTTTCTAACTAGAAGTTTAGAAATATGATAGCTAAGTGGTCATCTTCTTTCATACCTGGCCCAGACCATATCTCTTGGAGACACCTTAAGCCACTCATCATGGATAATACCTACCTTAAAAAATTTGTATATATTGCTAATGCATGTATACATCTAGAGTTCTGGCTATTACACTTCAAAACTGCTATAACAGTAGCCATTCTCAAACCTAACAAAGACTCCTATAACATGCCCAAATCCTTCAAACCTATAGTACTCCTCAATACCATTAGCAAACTCATTGGAAAGGTAATCAGTAACTGTTTTCAATTTCATATGACATCAAATGACTTTCTGGACCCAATGTTATGACTTGGCAAAATAGCTAAGTCAATATTTATATTTCTTTTTTTTTTTCTTTTAGTTTCTGATTATTATTTTCTTTTTCTTTTCTTTTCTTTTCTTTTTTATTGATGGATGCATGAGAGGAAAGTGACTTATAGGGAAGTATAGAATAGAAGGAAGGGTTAGGGTTACTCTTCATGTATAAATAGTGTACCAAATCTAATAGGAACTCTATTGAGTTCTCTTTGTCAAATGCTGATAAAGAGGAGTTGGCTTACTGATATTCAAACCAACTAGGTAGTATCAAACAGTGCTCTATTACAGATGTAGACATATATCTCATGTAAGACTTTAGCCAAGGTGACTTAAATCCACTCCAAGTCTGAGTTGACAAAAAAAACTCAATAAAGTTTCCATTTGATTTTCTATACTACTTATACATTTTACTATAATGGCTGTGCAATATCCTTCCATAGTCCTCATATTATTCCCATTATATGTTTATCTTATCACATGTTGTGACTGTGACTTGTGATATGACTGATGTGTGACCAATGTCATGCTTTGTGACTTTGTAACTGAGTCACATGATGTCTTCCCATGCTCCATCCCTATAGTAGTAAGTTTAGATATTTTGCCAAGTTATGACATTTCACTTATTTTATTCATACTGGATGGTTAAAACAATATTATACAAGCATCATAGCATTTGACATTGCCCAATTCTTCTCCTTTCTAAATCACACCTTTTTATCTATGTGCCTTAGAAAAGCAGGTCTTAACTCTAATATTATAGGATTCTTTGATAGCTATCACTCAAATCATTCAACAGTATATACTTGGAATGGCTTCTCCTCCCTATTATTTAGCACCAATGTTAGAGTGGGCCAAGGCTCAGCTCTATTCCCCATTATCTCTGCTATATACTTGGCTCTAATTATTAAAACATTCAAAAAAAGAATAAAAAGTCTAAAAGAAAAAATCCCAACAGACATTCTATCTTTTGTTAATGACAGTCTTTTAATTTCTCAGGAGAAGAATTATGACCTTTCTTTCTCTTGATTCCTTTGTAGCTACAATATTATGTCAAAAATTCTCTTGAATTCCAGCCTGGTCATAGAACACAGCAAATCCAAAGTCTTTTACTTTACAAGGTCCTGCCACTCCTCCAACCCCTCCATCAATCTTATCTCAGTTGGTGGCCCCATTTTTATACTCAAACTAATCTGGCATTACCTAGGTTTCTTCTTCAACAGAAAACTCATATTCTACTATTATGTCCACTTCTATACCACCAAGTATCTCTTTACCCTAAACACAATGAAATTCCTAGACAACTTCTTATGGGGCATTCTCCTAATTCAGAAGCAACTTCTATACAGAACATATGTACTCCCTATTGTCCTATACAGATTCCAACTCTGATTCTTTAAGAAAGCACTGATCTACAAAAATATATCCAAACTGAAGAAAATGTAATATAGAGCTGCTCTTTGGATCACAGGAGCTTTCTGAACCTCACCATTGGAGAGAATAGAAGCTATTGCAGACCTTGTTTGCATCAGCTCTCATCTGCAAAAACTTAATGGCTGCTACCATTTCTGCTGTTATGCTGTTAGTGAATTTGCAGTGGAAAGTAACATTTGATACATATTATACTAATGAATTCCTAATTAGAATTCACTCTAGAACCTATTATCAGTTTTTGGAACATACCAAAGTATTATGTGAAATAGTGAGTAAGTGTCAAGTACGGGCGGAACAAGAGCGGAGTAGGCCGGAGTGGAGTGGAATTACTCCGGGATGGATGGGGTTTGACAACAAATTAGGAACAACCTTGGCCTCAGCTCGTGCGCTGTGCCTCGATCTGCTGTCGCGTGTGCGGTTG
>Ga0157362_1000247_pt1 | contig 17191 bp, 11 predicted proteins | sample AttlaeALBM3_FD_111480 | JGI IMG/M metagenome (GOLD analysis project Ga0157362, IMG submission 111480) | Fungus gardens microbial communities from leaf cutter ant in Ribeirão Preto, State of São Paulo, Brazil - Atta laevigata ALBM3 | ecosystem: Host-associated > Fungi > Mycelium > Unclassified ... | reverse complement strand
TCCTTTTCTTAGAACAAAGGACAGCCTCCATATGGTTAGGTTATCATTATTTCTAGCACAAAGGCACTACCATATATAGAACAATAGGTAGTAGCATGTGATGATCTGTCCTAGTGCACAGACTATTACTTTCATGTATATAAGGACTTATAGTCTGAGGATTAGACCTCAGACTTAACAACATCTTTTGTCACTTGCCTTACTTTGCATTTTTGAGCTCTTTGAAGTATCAAAGCACCCATCACAAATAGTAAGTGATCATTTGTGATACTGGTCAAGCTCCTGGTTGACGTGTTCCATTTGTTTGTCTGTCTGGGGGTGCCAAGCTATAGAGGAGGATATTTGTATATCTAGTAGCCTGTACAGCTCCTTAGTGAACGAGACTACGAATTGAGATCTGCAGTCGGTGTCAAGGATGGAATTTCGGAGGACGGAGGTGTAGGATAATAGATAGAAACCACACTCTATAACGGAGTAATGTACTACATCAGAGAGGAATGTTACTTAGCAATAGTATAAAGAAGGCTCCGGCAGACAGGTAAGGACGTCGGAGCAGAGAACGACTTATTGAACAACCTTGGCTTTAACTTATGTGTTGCGCCCCGGTCTCCAGTCGTGAGGTTGGTTGCATATTTTGGAGTGAAGGAAGTTGTCAAGACAGAAGTCCTAAGGAGACAAGTGAAGGAGTTGGAGTGGACAGGATGAGATTAGGACCAGATGACGTTAATTTACAGACTGAGGAAATACACTGTAACTACTCAGTACTTATAGTAAGTGTGGAATAGGAGGAGAGTAGTCTACCATGCTATCCTACTATTATTAATTTTTAGGAGAATTATTAGGAGAAATAAATTATATAATTATCATATTTCCGGAATATGACAGTCAGAGACAACACATTTTGGGAGGCCGTAGAGTTTCCAGACATAATGGAGGAAGAGTCGGGCTGCTCCTTCCGCTGTGACCATTGTATGCATCGGAATGAAGTGTACTCTTTTGGAGACAGCATCCATGACTGTCATGACAGTGTTATGTCCAGAGGACTCTGGGAGTTCAACCACAAAATCGCCACTGAGCATATCCTACTGTGCATCCAGAACAGAGAGCGGTTGAAGCTTGCTAACTGGAGAGTGTTGCCAAGGTTTTGTCTGGAAACAGAGATTGCAGGTACTTACATACTGGCTGATGTACCTAGACATGTGGGGCCACCAGTAGTTCTGGGACACTAGTTCCAATGTCTTTCAGCATCTGGGGTGCCCTGCGATCTGGGTATCATGGCAAAGGGCTATGATCTGTCTACGTAGGTTTGGACTTTGCAGTATGTATATCTTCTCTTGGAACTGGAGTAGGCCATCTATGTTCGACTACTCTGAAGAGTGTACAGCTTCATTGGTAGAGCTCCAGAGCTTTCGTGCTGTCTTAGCTATGGGTTCCTCTTGGTCTCCATTTCGGTTTCCCTTGTGGATGTCAGACAAGATCTTCTGTTCTATACCTGTCAGTTCTACCCCTTCTAGAGTACGCACCACAAGGAATTCCAGTCCAAGAAGGACTATGTTCTCGTTGTCTGAGGCTCTGTTTTTGTGATCAGCTCTCCTCGACAGTACGTCTAGTTTGTCCATGGTATGTCCGGAATGGTGGTGAAGGAGGAAGTTGAACCTAGCCAGATACAAGGACCAATAGACTTGACGACGGTTAAGTTTCTTGGCCATCATGAAATACTTGTGGTTCTTGTGGCCGGTCTAGATCTCTACTGGATGGGTTGTTTCTTCCAGGAAGTGCCTCCACTCTTCTAATGCGCAGATAATGGCCAGCATTTCCTTGTCATGGATTTCATAGTTCCATTCCATGAAGGATAGGGATTTGCTGTAGAATGCCATGGGGTGCTATTTTCCATCTGTTGTTGACTGCTGGGATAAGACTGCTTCTGTGGCAAAGTCCAAGCTATCCACTTCAACCCAAAAAGGCTCTGAGTCCTAAGGGGACATCAACACTGGAGCAGTGGTCACCACCATTTTGAGGTCCTCGAAGGCCATCTGTTCCTTTCTGCTCTATGTCCAGACTTGTTCAGAGTATGTTAAGTCGAAGAGGGGTTGAGCTTTGGCAAAGAAGTCCCGAATGAACCTTCGGTAGAAGTTCATGAAGCCTAGGAAAGCTTGGACATTGTAAGGGGACATCTAGTGTCACTTAGATAATTGGGTAGGGTTTGCATCATCTAGCATTCCCACTGATCCTGAGAAGTCCATGGTATATAGTTTGTTATCACAGAGTCTTAACAACTTAGAGATCACTCTAGGTGAGTGTTTAGGAAAAACTCGATGGAGTTCTCTGTTGAATTTGACTACCTACTTATACTACTTTACAAGTGGCTGTGTCCCTATTATTACATGATCACATGTCCTTCCAGAACATTCTATGATCACATGACCTTGTCATGTGATATGATTACCTAATCTCCCATGCTATTTACATCTTGATCCCACTATATGACTTGATGTTAGAGATCAAATATTTGAGTGCATGGGAAACTCCTTTCTCTCTGGGGCTCTCATAATATAGTTCCTATTATCCTCTAGTTTGGGTCTCTATCATAGGTACTAGATAACCATATTGGTCGTGTAGTTATTATTGTCCAGATGCACGTGGCCATAGCGACTGGCGCATGGACCGGCTAGTGATGTATGGTAGAATACCTTACCTCAACAATAGTTGAAGCTCCTGGGCTACTCATTGCTTCTACTTAAGACGCCTGCTCTACTATATTGCAGTGTGACTAGTGCCCCTCACTGGGTGTGCCCTTACAGACATCCATCTTGTTTTCCAGAGTAGGCCACTCTTGGACTCCTGCAACCTTAACCGGATCCATGAAAACTTTGTTCTCCGAGATGACTAGTCCCAAGTACTTGATTTGCTCCTTGCAGAACCCACATTTCTCCAGGTGGAGGAAAAGTTTATTTTCCTGTAAGACCTGTAATACCTGTCTGATAGCCTTCGCGTGCTCCTCTTTGGTCCTAGTAAAGATTAGGATGTCATCCAGATAGACCACCATAATACCTTCTATTATGAGGTCTCGAAAGATGTCATTCATCATGGTTTGGAAGGTGGCTGGGCTATTGGTCATTCCAAAGAACATTACCAAAGGTTTGAATAGGCCTCGATTGGTCTAGAAGGCTACTTTCCACTTGTCTCTGGGCTTAATGCAGATGTTGTTGAAACCCCAATGGACATCCAGCTTGGTAAAGTATTTAGCTCCGTGGAGTTGCGATACGAGTTCAGAGATCAGTGGGAGGGGGTACTTATTCTTGACTGTCATGGAATTGAGTGCTTGATAGTCCTAGACCAACCGGAGTGAGCTGTCCTTCTTCTTGATGAAGAATACTGGGACTGCCATAGGAGATTTGGAAGGGCAAATTTGTCTAGTACACAGGTTCTCCTCCAGAAAGGAGTTCAACTCCTTTTGTTCCACCGGAAACAAAGGGTAGACCTTCAATGACTTAGGCTTTGAGCCCAGAATGAGCTCGATAGTGTGGTCCTACTGCCCGTGCTCTGGGAGGATGTCAAAGTCTTCCTTTGCAAACACTGATTCAAATTCTTTAGCATAGTCGGGTAGGATGGGAAGTCTCTTATATGTTTCCGAGGCTTGACGGGCTCTTTCCACAAGTTTCTGGGAGATTGTAGAGATGGCACAGGGGTCCTCTGCAGTGGGCTCTAGGAGGATTCTTGTCATGAAGAGTCTGTCCCCTTGCTCGTATTCAACCTCGCAAATCCAGAGAGGTCTTGTCTTCTTCCAAGTCTTCCACATACTACAAAGAGAATCCTGATTGACAGATGTTAACAGCTTTGGCCTCCATTTTCTTCCACAACACTTGTTTCTTTTGTATCATGCAGCATCCTTCATATTGAGGGGGGCATTGGTTCATCTGCACTTCTCCGGTTTGCTAATTGACCTCCAGGTTATGGTCCTTGAGCCAGGTGTAGCCGAGGATTATGCTCTGCTTCCTGAGGTTAGAGACAGCAAGGAGCATCCTTTCAGAATGGGTCTTATAACAGAGGACTACATCCACCACTTCAGAGATTTGTCCTGCTTCATTAGGGGAGCTATCCACATTGAACACTGGTATGGGACGAGAGATGCTTTGGGTGCCAATACCCTTCATATGGACAAAATCTTTGTCTATGAAGTTGCCTGTAGCTCCAGAGTCTAAAAGTGCTTTGATGGAATGCACCTCGCTAGTGTCGGTGGTGCTGATCTCTATAGGCAGGATGATAGATATTCCACAGGCATCAAGGGTGTTGGTGGAGAGTCATCTGGGTAGTCCCTTTTTCTATTTCGGCCTCTAAGGTAGGGCTTTCCTGTCCAGAGGGGAGGGAAGAGGTGTGTTTATAGATTCACAGATATCTGTATTGACTTCTTCTACATTTAATACAGTGAACCTATTTACTAACAGCGACCAGGGCGTACTTTTCACTGGTCACACTAGACAAAATCCTCCTCCAGGACAGAGCCAACTTCCTCTTCCTCTACTGCATCCTTCAAAGCCATCAAGTCTTTGATCAATTCCTCCCATTGCTCCACGGTTAACTTCTAGACGTCCAAGTAGTGGGGACAGTCTCTTATGAGATAGTTGGCCTTTCCACATCAATAGCACTCTTGCAGAGGTAGAGAGCATGCCTTCCGGACTGCGTCTACATCCATAGGTATTTCTCCAGACAGTACAGGCAGAGCAGGTCTTGGTGGAACAGGGGGCAGAGTGGACTGAGGAAAGCGGAACATCAAGAGGGGGATAGACCAAGGGAGAGCGGAGCGTGTGGGGGGTGTAGTTGTTGACTGGAGCATGGATTGAAAAGCCTCATTGGTCAACCGTGCTTGGTCAATCCTCCTGGTGGCTGTGTACCAAGCCTCTAGATTGGTGTCTGTGGGTTATCCGAAGGGCATGGTGGTGATTTGGCTCTGGATGTTTGACTTAAGGCCTTGGCAGAACTTTACCACCAGGGTCTGGAGGTCGGTGTATCCGGCATCGGAGACCAAGGTCAAGAAACTGTTCAAGTAATCGTCCACTGTCCAGTTTCCTTGATAGTACAAGGAGCCTTCCAGAGCATTAACGGCGTCTGTTTCCGTATTGACTGGAATAAATTGACTCCAGAACTGTTGTTCAAAGTCAGCCCAGGATTGGATAGAAAAGATGCCGGTGTCTGCCTCCTAGCAAAAGAGGTTCTCGGACCACCTTGCAGCCCGTCCATCTTTGAAAAAGGCAAGGGTCCAAAAGATTTTCTCCTTGTCACAGCTGAACTGCTCTGGGGCCAGGCGTAGATATAACATACAGGAATTAAAGAAGGCTCGACTAGAGTTCCGTTCACTGGAGAAGTCTGGGGGAGAAGGGAGTTTTGGCCATGTCCGCTGTTTAGATGGGGCAGATAGAACCAGAAAAAGAGGGCTGACAGGAGGGGGAGATGTGGGTATTGAAAGCGGAGCAACTGTTGGAGTGGGGGCAGGACTGGTTATCAGTTGGGTGAACTGTTGTAATTGGGCTGTCAGGCCCATGAGGGTAGTGTTGATAGTGTGTTCCGAAGCATTCTGACATTTGGTCAACTCTTGGAGATGGTGCTACAGGTAGCCCAAGGTATTGGCAATGGCTGAGGGGTGTCTGCAGGGAGTGACATCTCTCTTGGAGCGAAGTGATCAGAGGGCCAGAGTTTGTTAGCGGAGAGTGACCAGAGGGCGGCTGTCCACTGAGAATTTCTAGGGCTCTGATAATGAGATCTAATTCTGCTGTAAGGGTGACTGGAGCGAAACACTCCAGAAGATTCCTCAGTTAAATTATACTCTATGAAATATATTACAACCTACCTCCAGGAGATTTCTCAGAGAATTAGATGAGGCTCCTAGAGGGAATAATCTACGATATATATATTACAGTGTTCTCGCGTCCCTGCACTTGGTAACCAGGTTCTGAACAATGAAAGAGCACTAGGGGACAACAGAGTGCGCTTAGAACAATAGGGATAAGACCAAATATTACATAGTAATATTTGATCAGCTACAAGTCACTCTGGAGGACTGGTACGGGCTCTGGAGTCACGTGTTAGGGGTCCTCTTACAGAAAGCACCCTAGTCAACACTGTGTATCAGCACAGTGTCCCTTGTGCAAACTTATGGAGAAATGAGTTCAGAAGTTAAAGCTGAAAAGAAGTTGTTAAATAAAGTTCTGCCAATGTACCATGGTAGCAGTAATGTTCAAAATCCAATTCTTGATTCTAGACTACTATTCTTGCCCTGTTCCTGAGTCCTGCCTGCCTGGTGTCACCCTAATCGCCCTGTTTCAAAGTTGTCCTTACAATAGTACTCTCTGGCTATGTGATCAGACTATCCTCATAGTAGTACTCTTGACTATGTGATCAGATATGAGACTTTGAATCCTCCTGTAAAAATTGACTCTCTAGCAATACTAAACTCTGTCCTAGAGCTCCTATGATATTATCCCTGTGGCTAAGTCACTTTGTCCTGTAGTCTCTTTGTTTTGACTCAGTCTTGAGTCAAAGTAACTTAATCACTGATCATCACTCTAAAAATAGATTTCCACTTTTGAAAACCCAAATAGAGAAAAGAGGTGGCTAAGATTGCTTGCTCTCTTTCTACTAAATAGGGGGTTTTTATGGGTTTAGAGAAATACAAAATAAATATACAAAAAATAGAGAAAATAATAAAACCCAGTCATAAATCTATTATTACAATGATTGTTCCAGTAGTGATAGGGAATCCCGTGCCTCCTTGTCTTTTCCCAATTATTTCCTATTAGTTTGGCCAGGTCTGCTCTGTTCTTGCCAATGAAAGGGTGCAAAAGGGAATTGCACACTGGGACAAACAAAACAATGATGTGCCAGCTCCCAATTGCATGTTAAAGGTCTGAGGGGAGATAATCAAAGATGAAGGTTATAAGTAAAAGTAGAATTATATGCAGCTCCGATAAAATATATGTTAGTTAATGTGAAATGAACATAAGATCTCTCTAGATCATTGTTGTATAGCCTCCCTAAGGTGTCAACCTTTGCACACCATGACTAGACTCAACTGGAAAATACAGTTAGTTGATCACTCATAGATCCTCCACACTTAGTTGTCCCCTTGTCTGTACTCCCAACACTGAACCTTACAGGTGTGATGCAATCTAAGTGTGCACCTAGCCAAGCTTTCCTAGCCTGCTGTCCTCTCCAAAGTCTATCTGAGTTGCATCTGCTATTCCTCTCTAGATTGAGTTCTGGGTGTTCTTCTCAAGATATCCTACTGACTCCAAACTCTTACACTCAATAGTTTCACATTTCACAATTCCAGAGGTAGTGATGATGGAGGTAAGTGCCAAGAGGTTCTCTTCTTTTATCCTGTCCTGAATACTATATTAAAGTTATTACAAAGCCCTGAAACTCAAGGAATAAAATATAAAAAGCAAACTATTACTACTTTTAGGATTCCCTCAACTCCTTTCTGTCCTAAGTCCTCCCAAAATCCTACTAATGACATGTCCCTCTCCTGTCTTTATGATGATGCGTCCCCTTACCAAGTTCTTCCCATCAAAGATGACACGTCTTCATTGCTGCTTCCTTCTAGAATATTCTTCCTTCTCCTCTTATCATTCTCTTGATACTGCTTTGTAATTTGGACTTCCTTGATTACCTGTTATATAGTTAGTAAGTCCCAATCAATGCCTAGTATCTCCAAGTCACATCCTAGAGGTCATTTATCTAAATATAATTGATTTGATGCCATCAATGTTTATTTACAAGCACAAAGTCTATCAGTCTAAGTTCATCATCTGAGTAGTACTGGTTCTAGAGTACAAGTCTGCCATCTTTCTAAGTTAGTCCATTCAAAAGTGGATCTAGAGCATAGTCTCTTAGTAACTTTCTTAGTAACCCAATGCCAGCTCATCCTAGTTGTCTCTCAAGGTATCAGCATGAGCTCTAGGTCAATTATCACCTGCTCAATGTTTTTATCATATAGTATTATGTTCTGAGGATTTAGAAAGGGTTCTAGAGCGGACTCTCATTAAGAATCTGTTGGTATAAAGTGTATCAAATGTTATCTTCCATGGAAAATTCACTTGTGGTGTAACATTGAGTTACCAGGTTACCTACTACTGACCCCATGGCGATCTCCTCTTTCTTTGGCTTATCTGAGTGACTTAGGACCTGTTCTTTTTCTTTCTTGCCTAGTGTAAGGGGATATCCTATGGAACAGCCTAGATCGTGAGTACGGCTCCCATCTAAAGGGCTATTATAAGTATTTGTGAGATGCTCTCCCATACTCTCCTTCTCTTCTCTCCTATGTCTGCCTTGATGTGCCTGTTGATCTATAAATAGGACAGTGGTATTATTAGTTAGTGTTCATGTGACTAGTGCGCATGGACTATCAGTCTTAGTATATAAGACTGCTTGTGTAGTTAGATCTAGCTTCACTCAAATATCATCTTAGCTTCTGGGACCATTACCTTAGCTTAGGGTTAAGACACCTCTGAGTGCCTTCAGCCCCTAATACCTAGGAAGTCTCAGGTGTTATCTCCACAGTTCCCTGAGACTCTTTGTTACTTCTTTGTTTTTGATTGTAGTGGATCAGTTTTGATACACTCCTATTCTTAGTCATCACTGATTGAGTGATGCCATGCTATTCTTATTTCCTGCTAGACTGCTGGTCTTGTTCCTTTAATGGGCATGTTTCCAGACTTTTTCATATGAGGCTTCTTTTTCTTGACTAAGCTACTATTCTTGGTGTTAATGCCATAGGGCTATGGGCTTGACTCCACTGGTTCTCAAGTGATTGGCCTGTCAGTGGTAACAACCTTATGTCTCTGGGTATGCTGCTATGTAGCTTAGTAGCTAGCTTTTGGCAGTGAAGTCCTCTGTGCCTTCTTTGCTACCTATCAGGTGATTCCATCTTAGTCCTAGTTTTGAGCTGTGAAAGCATGAAATTTGTTTGTTTTTAGGCCTGAATCTATTTCAGGCCTCACACCACATGGTGCCCAGAGGAGTATCAAAGGTAGTGTAATCTCTTGATTCTTTTGCTAATGTACAATGGTCATAGCCAACAAATAGATTCAATCCTGAAAAAATAAAGCACTGTTATGCTGCCAGCAAATTTGCAGCAGAAAGTAGCATTTGATACACATTATACTAATGAATTCCTAATTGGAATTCGCTCTAGAATCCATTATTAGTCCTTAGAATGTACCAAAGTGTTATGTGAAATAGTGAGCAGGTAGAACTAGACCTAGAGCTCATGCAAATACCTCGGAAGGCAAGTAAGATGAGCTGGCATCAGGTTATAGACAGAGTTATTGGATAAGAACATTCTAGATCCACTTTGTATAGGATATACCTTAAGAGAGATGGGACATTTGAACTCTATAACCAGCAGTATACCAGTAACAGACTTTGTCAGACTAGCTAACTCCAAAGCCAGAATTAAGCCAACTGCTCCTTTATCAGCGTTTGACAAGAAGAACTCAATAGAGTTCTCGTTAGATTTTCTACACTACTTATACAACTACTACATGGTCTGTGCACTATTTTCCCACACCTATTATGTGACTCATCATGTGATAACATGTGACATAACACTGTGACTGTGTGACACTTGTGACATGACACTTTCCCACACTTCCTTCTGTGTAGTAAGTCCAAGATAAAAGAAAAGAAAAAGAAAAAGAAAAGAAATATAAATAATGACTTAGCCATTTTGCCAAGTCATGACAGACTTGGACATATAGGCCATTGATTTCAAATAAGAATTGATTGTATCAGATCAGTTATATTTAGATAAATGATACCTAGGATGTAAGACTTTAGCCAAGGTAACTTAAATCCACTCCAAGTCTAAGTTGACAAGGAGAACTTGGTAGAGTTTCCATTTGATTTTCTATACTATATATACAACTACTATTGTGGCTATGCACTTCACTTCCCATGGTCCTCATGTTACCCATTATGTGACTATGATGTGACTCCTTTCCCATGCTCCACCTTCATAGTAGTGATTCAACTAAATAAAAGAAAAGGAAATAGAAAATAAAAATAGAAAATGACTTAGCCATTTTGCCAAGTTATGACATAGAATGCAACTTAGAGATTTGAGACTGTGGTTAGAGTTTACTAACACTTTGCTTATTGTACCAAAATGACCTATCCTTGCTCATGTACACTAGATGTTGCTTGGGGAAAAGAGATGTAACAGTTTCTGAGAGATGAGACAGGTAACTAAGGAGTTCAAAATTACAAGCCAATAGCAGAAAGAAGACCCACAAAGGATAAAGAAGATTCTAGAAGGAAATAGCAGTGGGGACATGTCATTGATAGAAAAGAGACAGGAGAGGTGTAAGAGGACAACATCTAGGGTTATGCTTAGTAAGTCCAGTGAGCTCGCATCTACTAAAGCTCTATATCCATTTGTTATTGTATTCCCATCATTTCTTGCTTCTCCTGTCTGTATCATGCAGTGCAATGCCTTCTGATCTAAATTAGGACTATTGTGATTATGAATCTCATATACATGTGACTGTTCATGGGATCGTCTGGTATTATCTATATATACTAGCAATGTGTTGTAGATATACTTCACTTGAATCTCAACTTAGCTTCCAGGACTATCCAATAAGCTTAAGGGTAATTGCCTCTGAGTGGTTCCCTAACAAGAGGGACACATAATCAGTAGGATTTTGGGAGGACTTAGGACAAGAAGGAGTTGAGGGAACCCTAAAAGTAGTAATAGTTTGTTTTTTATATTTTATTCCTTAAGTTTCAGGGCTTTGTAATAACTTTAATATAGTATTCAGGGCAGAATGAGAAAAGAGAACCTTTTGGCACTTATCTCCATTATCACTGCCTCTGAAATCATAAAATGCAAAGCTATTAAGTGTAAGAGTTCAGAGTCAATAGGATATCTTGAGAAGAACACAGAATATACCCAGAACTTAATCTAGAGAAAAATAGCAGATGTAACTCGGATAGGCTTTGGAGAGGACAGCAGGCTGGAAAAGCTTGGCTAAGTGCACACTTGGATTGCATCACACCTGTAAGGTTCAGTATTGAAGGTGCAGACAAGGGGGCAACTGAGTGTGAAGGGTCTATGAGCAATCAACTAACTGTATTTTCCAGAGGAACTTTTGTTACAGTATGTAAAGCTTGACACCTTAGGAAGGCTATGCGACAATGATCTAGAGAGATCTTACGATCCTTTCACAATACTAACTTATATTTTACTTGAGCTATATATAATTTCTACTTTTTAGTTTATTTATAACCTTCAATTTTGATTATCTCCCTCTAAACCTTTAGCATGCAATTGGGAGCTAGTACCACATCATTATTTTGTTTGTCCCAGTGTGTAATTCCCTTTTGCACCCTTTCAGCACACTGCACATTGTTCTGCATATAAGTAGATGAGACAAGGCTCTTGGGAATCCTGAATAGTAACTGTATTGAGTAGGGTAAGATTGTGAACAATAAATACATTCCTGTTCTTCTTTACCACAGTAAACCATTGATGATGATAAGAACTGTAGGATGGCTTATAGACACCTAAGTCAATTTTCTTGTGAATAAGGTCAATGACCTCCTCGCAAATTCCAGATAGAATTGGTAATGATTTTTGGGTCCATGGGACATACTCCTATACTGGTATTTTCACTAGTGAGAAATATTTGTCTCGAAATCTTCCTTTCGCTTCCTCTTCCCATGTTAATCCTTTTTTATTCAACAGTAATACTTGTGCAACCAATTTTCTCTTTTAATGTCGCTTGGTATTATTTCAGGAACTAATCAAATCTTGTCTGCAATCTTTTTGTAAGCTAGGCATTGGGCTGTTTCATCATATGTAAAGGACAATGAAAGTATCGCCTCAGTAAGTGTACTGTCATTTGGTCAAATTTCCATTCCCTTCCTTATCTTACCACTACCTTGTAATATTATCATTCCATTTCTCAACTGTTCACTCATCCTCTCTCTTGTTAGTACTACCACTCTTTTTCTTTCCTCCCCAGGATTTGAAATCTCTACTCCTACACTACCATCTGCCCACTGTTACACTGCTAGAGAATTTTCTGCAAAAATGTAGCATGGGATATATATCATACCCCTGGATTTCACTATTGGAACCCACTCTAAAGATCTTCTACAAGCTCCAGACATAATCTAGACCCAAAACTGGGTACTTCTGGTAGGTAGTTGCCAAGCTGCCATATGCTAGAATAGCATATACCTTGGGAGGCAAGACTGATGAGCTAGCATTAGGTTTCTCAGATACAAACTGTCAATGTTGAAGCTCTAGAAATCAGAGGCTCAGAGATATCTTTGAAATGCGAGATAATTTCAATCTAGAGTGGACTTAGACTAATATGACACCAAGATGACAGATCAAAAGTCTATCAGTAACTAATGATCCCATCACTGCTAGGCTCAGTCAAGAAACAGATGTGCTGCCAGACAATGATTGTATCACTGATGCTTGCACACACTGTCATATGTTTCTAGACTGTATTTGTTAGGGCGCACTCCACACACAAGTGAGGGCCCAATAAGCTTATTGGATAGTCCCAGAAGCTAAGGTGATATTCAGTATATCTACCTCAGAAGACTAGTACTTATACTACTAGATCGTCAAGGCACCTTTCTCATGGTACCTGACAGATATTCACACATTGTCCAATAATAGAGTTACAGATATCACACAGTATGTCACAGAAGGGAAAGCAGGAGAGAGTGAGAATGTGATCGGAGAGATAGCGGCTCTTAGGTGGGAACCTACTCACGTCACTAAGCATGCCTCTAGAGTTATCCCCTAACAGTATTCAGAGTAGAAGAAAGCTAGTTCGGGATTCAGGGAATAATGGGCAGAAGTAAAGTATGAAGGTGGAGCAGCATCACATGGTCATGTCCAAGAGATATAGAAAACAGGAAGGTGATGGCTGTCATGGCCATATGATTGTGTCATAGAGGAGAGATGCAAGGGAGAGTGGTAGAATGAAGGATTTCTTTTTTATTTCTTTTTAATTGAGTCTCCAACATTTGTAATATTCTAATATATTTCTCAGAGTGGAGATTGATAGACAGAGCCTTCTTGGCCCTTGTCTTCATCTCATAAGCTCTTGAGGTTGTAAATGCAATTCTCTTGAGTATATAAGAGGTGATCTTGGTGAGAGATTGAGTTGGTGAATGTTTCCTATCTTATACCCTATTCTTTCTTGAGACAAGATGCAGTGGTCACTCAGACAACCTTCTATGGGGTAGCAGGCCTGAAAAGCCTGGCTAATTATTGACTCAGATTGTATTACACCCATAAGGTTTGGTGTGGGGGTGCAGATAAGGACTTGATTGAGTGTGGTAAGGCCCATGAGTAGTTTACTAACTATTCTACTAGTGAGCTTGTTACAGTGTGTAAATGTGGACACCTTAGGGACACCATGTGAGCCAGATCTAGATTGAACCTGCAATCATTTCATCTATTTTTATATTACAGATAAGCTGCACTTTATATTTTAATTTCTTTCTGATACCCCCACTTTCTTCTTCTTCCCACAAACCCTTTAGCATGCAATTGAGGACTGTCACCACCCTTTACTCTTGCTTGTCACAGTAAAAACCTCTTTTGCCCCTTTCACTGCTCAATTTTTCCCAGCTTTACCCCTTTCTGCCATGGTCTCCCCAATAGCAAATAGTATGGTGCTAACTCCATCACAAATGCATGTGCATATGTCTTCACTCCTCCCATCTCTAATTCCAAATACTTAACATATTCCATCATCTTTTCTGTTTTCCCATTTGCTATCTGCATTGTCATTTTTTGCTCTCTGTTCACCTTTAACCCCAATTCTTCACACAAATCCTCTTGCACAATCACAATTTCTGATCCCTCATCCAACAGTCCCAACTCTCAGTATCTCCCTATTACTATAACCTCTACTTCTCAAAGCAGCATTGCAAACTCAAGTGGAACCTCTGGTATAGATAGAAGGGTAGTACCTGCTGCAGGTACCTTGTTCTGAGTATGTGTTTGATCTACTATCTCTCTTCAAAGCTTACCACTAAGTGCTAGCAGATCACAAACTTTAATGTTTGGAACCTCAATATCCAAAATGTGTTGAAGGATCTGTTGTGATGCTTCAGGATTTGCAATTCATAGTTCACAATGGTATGCTAGCTCATATGTTTGTTTCTCTTCTTTATTTCTCTGTCTGACTACTTTCTTCTCAGTTCTTTTTTCTTCTAGCCCCCTTGTTATTTCTTTTTCCACATCTTTCTTCTTCTGCATCCTTGTTGCCACCAATCTCTTAACCTCTTTTGCTCCCTCCTCTAGCTCTACCATTACCCTCCACACATACTCCTTCTCCTCAATCTGTGTAACTTCAACAAAGGAATTGAATGCAGTGGGTGCCATTGATGTACTTGATTGATGTGGTAGCTGCTGCTGAGAAGCCATTCTCTCATCAATAGCATCTTTTAATCTATTAGGGTGATATGCATTAATATGAGTTCCATCAGTATGTATATAGTATCCATCAGATTGCCTCACAACTTGGTCTGTTCTAACATATTCTGCAGCAATTTGACACGTTTGCAACCAGCAGTCTGACTGTTTGCAGATGCAGCAAGAGAGATCATAAGAAGTCCTTGGATTGGATTGTGGGTAACTGGGTTGAGAGTGTGTCGCTGTTGTATTTGTGATCATGGTCATGTTTACACCAAACTGAGAGGATGAAGGTAGCTTATCTGTTAAGTTTGGTGCTAGGACAAAGAGTTGAGCATAGGCCACAGCGTAAGCATTATTCTTAACATCCAGCTGAAGGAGCTTCCTAGTAAGTTCATCCACTTGTCCCTGTATATCCTTGTCCTTATTTTTCTCATTCTCAAACTAAACTTTTCTTGTCCTCACCTCTCTTTTCTCAGATTTCTTTACTACTTTCTTTTTGTTCTCATGATCTGACTCTGACCCTGTCTCTATTCCAATCACTTTGTCTTCTAACTCTTCATTACTTGACTCTCCCTTTTTCTATTTCTTTTCTTTCTTTGATATTTGTTTCCACCTATCCCTTGTGGCTGCTTTCCTTAACACAAATTGTCCTGCCTCCATTGCTCTTTTGACTACTGGGATCTGATCACTCTCAAAGTCTGCATCTCATGCCTCTAGGCAATTACTAATTGCATAACGGAGATTGCATAGGAGTTCCTTCCAGAAGTACTTGTTATGTTGCTTCTCGTTGATGACCTTGGCTTTCACAAGGTTTATAGCTATGATCCAGAATCTCCAATAATAAGTATCAAGATCTTCTTAATCCTTAATAATACCTTTTGCAGATTTCTTGACTAGTTTGACTAGCTGAGCTACTGTAGGCTTGTCTTCAAGAAGCATCTTTGAGTAAGCCCCTATAATTTTCTTCTTCAATACCTTATAATCATTACTATATTCCTCTAATCTTTTCCAAAATTTCTTTGTTTCCCTATCTACATATTTCACCACCATTTTTGCCTTCTCCTTTGCTGTTAATCCACACTTCTCTACTAACTCCTTAAACTTCTCCAAAAATTCCTTCAAATCTTTAGGATTTTGTGAATCAAAGTCTGGGACTCTTCTAGACTGTAAGGGCGACTGGGGCACAAGACTCCAGGAGAATCCTCAGTTATATTACAGTTTGTAATCATGATACAACTCACCTCCAGGAGAATCCTCAGAGATTGGAATGAGGCTCCTGAAGGGATCTTCTATATTATATACTAGGTTTATATTCTTTAGTGTTAGGGTCAGTGTGATCGGAGCTATACTAGTGTGTTTAAGTATTACTTTAGTAATACTTGAACAGGCTTAGGCTGCTCCAGAGTATTGCTGTGCAGTTTAAGGGTAGAAATAGAGGTGTTCCCTTACATAAACCCAGGGGCTAGTATTCCCAAAACTCCTGTAGTAACTAATGTTGACATAGGTAATGTTTCCACATTTGTAATGTTTTCAAATTGACTTAATAATTCCCTCTGTGCATGTTCTCATAGTGTTTCTTTATTGTTTAGAGTGTCCATTGGCTTAGTGTTTTCCTTAGCCACTTTCTTGGGCTATGAAACTTTTGGTGGCATTAAGGTTTTCTCTTTTGTGTATGTTCATCTTCTAGTCTTGAATAAGTTTGCACTAAGGTTGTTTTCTGACAGAGTGTTATTAGATGTGGTAGAAAATATTGAGAGGATAGACAACTATCCCCTCATGGTAGGCTCCAATTTGTGGGAAGACTAAAAGAGTTCAAAGGGGAATGTTATTGAAGGTCTCCAGCCCTGTTAATAGAGTGTAGTTTTTCTTTTAGAGTTTTATGTTCACCATAGAGTCCCCCAAAAAAGTGTATTCTTGCTATCGACCCAAGAGCATATATATACTATTGAGTTTCATAGTCTAGCAACAACAAAAAGAAGAAAAATATTCAGAGTACAAACAATGCTTGTCTCTATCAAAATACTACAGTAGTCAACATGACAATCATGGATAATAGAGATAATAGTCCACAAGGTGTCCAAGAAAAGAAGAATAGAATAATCAAAATAAGGAAAGCACTACTATAGTGCCACTCTATATAATGAGAAGGGACAGAAGATGGTAAGAATAGAGAGGAGCTTTCCCAAGGAAGAACGAAACTAAGTAACTATGACTAGTACTGGTATTTAAATACTATAGAAGAGAAAAAAGATGATATAATCTGCTGACTAAGTGGGGCTGAGATTTAATATATGTGCACGCATTGTAGTATGTGTCATAAGGTCACAGAGTGTGACAGGATCTATCTATCACAAACTTCATTTGGCCATATCTCCATCAATCCTTTGATGATTCTCATGGTCTTGATGACACCCAAAAGCCCTTGAGAAGACCTTTTGATTGATACCAGTCACGTCTCAAAGCAATCAATAATGGCTGAGATATTAGGCAGATCAACTGGTAACCACCATGGTACCATTTATTAAATCACCAATATCTCGGAAACCGCCATGATCTAAGCTTTGGTTCTAGGCTCAGCAAAAGCCCTCTTCATACCACTCAGAATGAGCCTAGAACAATCTCAAGGCAATTAATATTAGTGGAGATATGAAGGCCTCAATGTTTGCACATGGACTTTATTAATTACCCATAGATAGTCATCTGTCCTTTTCTTAGAACAAAGGACAGCCTCCATATGGTTAG
>Ga0157362_1000246_pt1 | contig 17205 bp, 16 predicted proteins | sample AttlaeALBM3_FD_111480 | JGI IMG/M metagenome (GOLD analysis project Ga0157362, IMG submission 111480) | Fungus gardens microbial communities from leaf cutter ant in Ribeirão Preto, State of São Paulo, Brazil - Atta laevigata ALBM3 | ecosystem: Host-associated > Fungi > Mycelium > Unclassified ... | reverse complement strand
GGCTTTTCTGGACGGAGTGCGCGCCTGATGTGCGGAATTGCGGGTCTTTCCTGTCTGCCCGGGCATCATCCCGATCAGCAGGCGCTGGAGCGTATGTCCCAGGCCATTTTCCATCGTGGGCCGGATGGGGAAGGGCGGTTGGATCTTGGTGGGGCGGCGTTGCGTCACCGTCGGCTGTCTATCGTTGATATCGCGGGGGGAGCACAGCCGTTCAGGCTTGGCGCGGCGGCACTGGTCGCGAACGGTGAGATCTATAACGACCCGGCCATTCGCAGACGCTTTCCCCAAAACTGTTTTCAGACCCAAAGCGACTGCGAACCGCCTTTACATCTGTGGCTGCATGATGGGGTGGGATACACGCATGAACTGCGGGGCATGTATGCCATTGCGATCGTCGAGAACGAGCACGGGCGGCATGAGATGGTGCTGTCGCGCGATCCGTTCGGTATCAAGCCGCTTTATATCGCGGCTTATGAGGGTGGCATCGCGTTTGCGTCTGAGCCGCAGGCGCTGCTGGCAGGCGGGTTTGGTAAGCGTAGTGTTCGGGATGGCGCGCGTGACGAACTGATGCAGCTTCAGTTCACGACGGGGCAGGACATTATTTTCGACGGCATTCGTCGGCTTCTGCCCGGTGAGACACTCCGGATCGTGGATGGGCGAATCGTGGAATCGCGGCGGCGGCATGTTCTGCATGAAGCGCGGGATACGATTCCGACTCGTCTGACCGACGAGCAGGCGCTGGCGAGGTTGGACACAGCACTGCTCGACAGCGTGTCGGCGCATTTGCGGGCGGATGTGCCACTTGGGCTGTTTTTGTCAGGCGGGATCGACAGTTCGGTTATTCTGGCGGCTGCGCACCGTCTTGGGTTGCCGCATCCGCGTACATGGACAGCGCGCTTCGATGCTGGAAAAGCGGATGAGTCCGCTGATGCCGTAGCATTGGCGGCGTCTGTTGGGGCCAAGCACCATGTGCTGACCGTCACGGAAGACATGGTCTGGCGTGATCTGCCATCCATCGTGGCGTGCATGGATGATCCGGCCGCCGACTATGCTGTCATCCCGACATGGTTGCTGGCGCGTGAGGCGCGAAAAGACGTGACCGTTATTCTCAGCGGTGAGGGTGGGGATGAGCTTTTTGCAGGTTATGGCCGCTATCGGCGCGTTATGAAGCCCTGGTGGAAGGGCGGGCGGGCGCCGTACCGGTCCGGGACGTTCGGCAAGCGCTTTGCGGAGCATGGGCGGCAGTGGCGGCGCGGGATTGCCACGACGGAACTGGCTTTAGGCGTTTCAGGTTTGGAAGGCGCGCAGGCGCTGGATATTGCGGAATGGCTGCCCAATGATCTGCTGCTCAAGCTGGACCGATGTCTGATGACTCATTCGGTTGAGGGGCGTACGCCGCTGCTGGACCCGGTGGTAGCCAAGGCGATCTGGCCGCTGCCGGAGCACTTCAAGGTGCGGGACGGTTACGGTAAGTGGCTTCTGCGGCGCTGGCTTCAGGATGCGCTGCCGCAGGCCCGTCCATTCGCGCCGAAGCAGGGCTTTACTGTTCCGGTTGGCCTATGGATCGAGAAACAGGCACATCGTCTGGGACCACTGGTCGCACGACAGCCCTGCATCCGGGCGATGATGCCCGCAGCCGACGTGGAGCGTCTTTTCGCCCGAGCCAGTCAGCGCGGTGTAGCGCGGCAGGCCTGGACGCTGCTGTTTTTCGCGCTGTGGCATCGTCATCATATCGAAGGGGTTCCCGTGGACGGGGATACATTCGAAACTCTCTCGCGCGCTTTATGAGTGTCTTACTGATTTGCAAGGACGGAACATGCATTACGATCTGATCATCCGCGGCGGAATCTGCGTTTTTCCATGGGGCGAGGCCGAAGCGGATATCGGTGTGCGGAATGGAAAAGTGGCGTCGCTGTCTGTCGGATCGGCGGACGAGGCGAGCCGGGTGATCGATGCACGCGGCCTGCATGTCCTGCCCGGACTGATCGATGCGCATGTTCATCTGCGCGATCCGGGCAAGCCCGAGGTCGAGACACTTGAAACCGGGACGCGGGCTGCGGCGCTGGGCGGTATCGCGACGGTTTTCGACATGCCAAACACGTCCCCAAGTGTGACGGACGTGACGATGATCGACTGGAAGCGCGATCATATCCGCAAGACGGCACACGTCGATGTCGGTATCTATGTCGGTGCGACCCGTGAAAATACGCCGGATCTGGCAATGCTGGAACAGCAGCCGGGCGTGTGCGCGGTGAAGGTTTTTGCCGGATCGTCTACGGGCAATCTGATGATCGAGGACGATGCGGGGCTGGAAGCGGTTATGCGCTCGGGACACCGTCGCGTGGCCTATCATTCCGAGGACGAATATCGTCTTCAGGCCCGTAAACCGATGTTCCATGAAGGCCAGCCTTACGAAACGCACAGCGTCTGGCGGGATGTGGAATGTGCGTTCCTTGGTACGCGCCGCATCATGGCTCTGGCGCGCAAGACCAACCGTCCGGCGCATATCCTGCATGTCTCGACAGCCGAAGAGCTGGACTATCTGGCGGATTACCGTGATATTTCCACGGTCGAGGTTCTGGTGAACCATCTCACACAGGTGGCGCCGGAATGTTACGAAAAGCTCGGTGGCCTTGCCGTCATGAACCCGCCGCTGCGGGACAGGTCGCACTGGGAAGCAAGCTGGAAGGCCGTTCGGGATGGTCGGGTGGACGTGGTTTCGTCCGACCATGCTCCGCATCCGCTTGAGGCCAAAAAGCTACCCTGGCCGAAATGTCCGGCGGGTCTGACGGGGACGCAGACGATCGTGCCGGTCATGCTCGATCATGTGAATGCGGGGCGCCTGTCGCTGTCGCGTCTGGTGGATCTGATGGCGGCAGGGCCAGCACGGGTTTACGGTTTGCAGACCAAGGGGCGGATGGCCGTTGGATTCGATGCCGATTTCACGCTCGTGGACATGAAGGCTGAGCGCGAAATTACCAATGACTGGATCGTCACGCCTGCGGGTTGGACGCCGTTCGACGGCACGCGTGTCACGGGCTGGCCGATGGCCACAATCGTGCGTGGAACGGTCGTGATGCAGGACAATGAGGTTTCGGGTGCGCAAACCGGTGAGCCTGCCAAATTTGCGCCTTGATCTGGGCGTAGGGCGCGCAACGCTTCGAACAAGAAAGGGAGTTGTATGAGACGTTGCGTTGCCGCCAGCCGTAAGGCGGTGCTGTTTGGTGTGGTTTTTTCTGGGATCGCCGCTGTCGGGTCGGCCAGTGCGGCCGAAGCGGCCTGGACCGCTTCAAAATGTGGTGCCGAGCCTCAGGCACCTGCGGTCAAGGCTGCGACGGTCGCGCAGTATAATGAGAGCGTGGATCGCGTGACGGCCTATGAAAAGGCGGCCCGCGTTTACAATGCGTGTGTTGCGGCTCAGGCCAACCGGGAAGAGACGGCGATCAGTCAGGAAGCAAGCGCGCGGATTTCCCACGTCCATGCGGGTAGCGCGGCTGTGCAGTCTCATATCGCGGCGTCCTTTCAGGCGCTGTCCAGCAATCTGGCCGCTGCCAGCCGTAAACTGGGCCATCACTGACGCTTTGCAGGGCGCGTCGTGATTTTTACTGCCCCATGCGTTCCTGATTTTGAGTCGGAGTCAGGGATGTGGGACCGGCATAGGTCTGACGGGCGACATTTGGCATGAGATCGGGACGTGCCCAGCAGGTTGTGCCCTCGAAGCTCGTGGTGCAGTAGGGCTGCGGCGGCGTTGGCCCCGCCGGCCGGGCGCAGAAACTTTCGTCATCGTACAGATAGGCCGTGTTGCAGTCCTTCCCCGTGACGGCGGAAGCGATGCGATCTGGCGCACAGCCTCCAAGCGCGCAGAACGCTAAGGGAAGCAGCAGAAGCAAGGCAGGCTTTTTCATAGCCGTCAGAATGCTTCCGGTGCGGTTAAGGAAGTCTGAATGTCGGCCGGATTTTCTGCCGTGATACCGTTTTTCACAGTCCATGGACTGTTTCAGCTAACCTTAAGATGTGTGAAGCGTTTGCCGCAACGGTGCGGCGCCTGTATGGTCGCGCAAACAGTTTGAAGACCGATCCAGCAGGGGACCAGGTGGCAGACGATTTCATCACGCAGGTGAACGAAGAAATGCAGGCGCAGCGGTTGCGAGCCATGGCACGGCGCATAGGCGCTGTGGTGGGCGTCGTGGCCCTGTTTGGAGCCATCGGTGGTGGTGTGTGGGGCTGGAACAGTCATGCGCGCCATGCAGCACAGCAGGCGGCATCGGCACGGTACTTTACCGCCATGACGGCGCTGTCCGATCCCAAGCATGACGCCGCGGCCACCCAGAAGGCTACCGCGACCTTCCAGGATCTGGCGGAGCATGGTCCGGTGGGCGTGCGCTCCTATGCCGCGCTGCGTCTGGCCGATCTGCAGAGCCAGGCTCACCAGACAGACGCGGCATTGAAGACGTGGCAGGGCGTGGCGGATGATAACGCTGCCGATCCCGCCCTGCGGGATATGGCGCGCTACATGAGCCTGAACTCGCGGACTGCAACGGCTGATCCGAAGACGCTCCGTCCGGGCTATGAAGCCCTTGCGCAGGGCGGTGGTGCCTGGGCTCCTCTGGCTCAGGAAGGTCTTGTTGCGCTTGACCTGCGCCCCGGCGCGACGGCGGACCAGCAGAAGGAAGCCCGGCGCCTCCTGACGCAGATCGTTGGCAGTGAAAACGCGACCGAAGGGGTTCGTGCGCGTGCGCAGGCCCTGCTCGAGACATTTGGAGACGCTGGTTGATGCGCCGTCCTGTTCTTTCCCGCTCTTCTCTCTCCGTGAACCGCTTTATGGGGCGTCGTGGTCTTCTGCGGGCGGCCTGCTCGGGCACTGCCCTGGCTGTTCTGGGCGGGTGCAGCCTGTTCGAAGACGATACGAAGCCGCCTCTGGCCGGACATCGCGTGGACGTACTGTCCACGGGCGCCGGGCTGACGGTCGATCATGAAGATCATACACCGATCAACCTCGGCCCGGTCCAGCCTGTGCGGGAATGGCTGCAGGAAGGGGGGCGGCCGTCCCATGTTGCCGTGAATGCGGCATGGAATGGTCCGGATCTGGCATGGAGCCATTCGGTCGGTGCGCCGACAGACCCATCTAGTTTTCTGGCAACGATCGCGATCATGCCGACTAACCGGGGCGCGATCCAGTCACCTCCGGTCATCGGCAACGGTCATATCTACACGACGGATGCGCAGGGCGTGGTGAAGGCCTGGACCTGGCCGGAACGCCGTCATGTCTGGACGCGTCAGCCTGCCACGGCCAGAAGCCGTTCGACCAATATTGGTGGCGGCCTCGCCCTTGATGGGGACACACTCTACATCGTGGATGGTGTGGCTCAGGCTCTTGCTGTTGAAGCTCTGACGGGCAAGGTGAAATGGCGCCTCAGCACCGAAACTCCGGGCCGTTCCGCGCCGACGATCGCGGAAGGTCTCATGGTCTTCGGAACGATTGATGAGCGTCTGATCGCGCTGAATGCCAATACCGGTCATCAGGTCTGGACGTATCAGGCGACCGCATCCGACACTGTGATTTTCGGGCAGTCCGCCCCAGCTTTCGTGGATGGCGTCATCCTCGCGGGCTTTGGCAGTGGTGATCTGGTTGCGCTGCGTGCGGCGTCGGGCGAGATGGTCTGGAGTGACAGTCTCGGCGGCTCCAACGGTATGGGCGCCATGCTCGATTTCTCCTGTATCCGGGGGGCACCGGTCATCAAGGACGGAACGGCCTATGCCGTGTCCATGTCGCGCGTGCTGGTGGCGATCGACATGCGTTCGGGCCGCCGTCTGTGGGAACGTGAGGTCAGTGGACAGAGTCCTATAGCGATCTGTGGCGACTGGATGTATGTCCTGTCCACGGATCAGCAGATTGCCTGTCTGGATCGTCTGTCCGGGCATGTGCGCTGGATCACGCAGTTGCGTCGCTTTGTCCGCGTTGATGTGGAAAAGAATGCGATTTCCTGGGTGGGTCCGCTTCTCGTGAACGGCAAGCTGATCTGCTTCTCCACCTTTCCGAAAGAAGGCATGGCTGTCCTGAATGCCGTGACCGGAAAACTTGAACTGACCCGTAAGACTCCCGCCCCGTGTCAGGTTCAGCCGATCGTCTGTGACGGTCATGTACTGACCCTGTCCCAGGACGCCGTTCTGCGGGCCTATGGCTGAACGAATGACCTCTGAGAACCTGCCCGTTGTTGTTATTGCCGGGCGCCCGAATGTCGGGAAATCCACTCTGTTCAACCGGCTTGTCGGCCGTCGTCAGGCGATCGTGTCCGACATGCCGGGCGTTACGCGCGACCGCAAGGAGGGCGAGGCCCTGCTGCGAGGCCGTCGTGTCCGGCTGATTGATACGGCCGGACTGGAGGAAGCCGCACCAGATACGCTGTATGGGCGGATGCGGGCTTCGTCCGAGTCTGCTGTTGCGATGGCGGATCTGGTGCTGTTCTGCATTGATGCGCGCTCGGGCATTACGCCGGCAGATGCGCATTTTGCGAGTTGGCTGCGACGTCAAAACCGTCCGGTTCTGCTGATCGCCAATAAGGCGGAAGGGCAGGCGGGGACGAATGCGGCTCTTGAAGCCTATTCGCTGGGATTGGGAACGCCGCTGGCACTGTCTGCCGAGCATGGCGAAGGTATTGCCGATCTCATGGGTGAGATTGCCGAGCGTTTACCGCCGGCGGAAAAACCCCGTCGTCGTGAGGCTCCGAAGCCCGAAGGCGAGGAAGGTGAAGACGAGCGTCCGGCTGGTCCGCTGCGTCTGGCGATTATTGGTCGTCCGAATGCAGGAAAGTCCACGTTGCTGAACTGTCTGCTGGGCGAAGAGCGGATGATTACAGGTCCAGAGGCTGGCCTGACGCGCGATTCCATTGCCGTGACCCTGCATGACGAGCATGGCGAGATCCGACTGGTCGACACGGCGGGAATGCGCAAGCGTGCCCGTGTCGAGCAACATCTTGAGAGAATGTCCGTCTCGGCTTCCATCGAAGCTTTGAAAATGGCGGAAGTGGTCGTGCTGGTGATTGATGCGACGCTTGGCGTGCATGAGCAGGATCTCCAGATTGGCCGTCTGATCGAGCGTGAGGGCCGGGCCTGCGTTATCGCTCTGAATAAATGGGATGCGGTCGAGGACCGGAATGCGACCAAGAAGGCGATTCTGGACCGGTTGGAAATCTCGCTGGCCCAGGTGCGTGGCATTCCGGTTGTGACGTTCTCCGCACTGACGGGAGCGGGCGTGCATCGTCTCCTTCCGGCCGTTCGGGAGGTTTATGAGATATGGAATTCGCGTGTCTCCACGGGTGAATTGAACCGCTGGTTTGAGGATGCGCTTGAGCGTCATCAGCCGCCGCTCGTGGACGGTCGCCGTCTTAAGCTGCGTTACATGACGCAGGTGAAGGCGCGCCCACCAACATTCCTGCTGTTCGGCACGCGAGCGGAGCAGCTTCCGGATTCTTACAAACGCTATCTGGTGAACGGACTGCGTGAAACGTTCCACATGCCGGGAGTCCCGGTGCGTCTGCAGTTGCGCGGAACGAAAAATCCTTACGCGGAAAAGTGATTTTCTGTTCGTTTGGATATAGACCACACCCCTGATCGGTCATTAATACAGGACCGGCTGTTTCCGATTTCGGAACGTTCGGTCCTGTCCCCTTGAATAAGGGTGTGTTTCGGGGGAGGTAACTACGGGTATGGTTGGGATTGCTTCGTCTTCCAGTGAGGGGCTGTCTACGCAACAGTCCCGTAGCACGGCACGGGCGACAACCCTTGGTATTCTGGCAGCGCTGGCTGGGCTGATGTTCGGCCTTGATACCGGAGTCGTCGCCGGTGCGCTGCCGTTCATAGCAACCGATTTCCATGCCGGCGATGCTCTCCAAGGCTGGATTGTCTCGTCGATGATGGCCGGGCCGGCAGTCGGGTCACTGTTTGCCGGACGCATCTCGGTTCGGTTCGGTCGCACGGGCGCCATGTTGGGGGCGGCGATCCTGTTTCTGCTCGGAACACTGCTCTGTGCCTTGGCGCCCGGGGCAGCTGTCATGATTGTCGGGCGTCTTTTCCTTGGGCTTGCAGTTGGTGTGGCTGCCTTTGCCGCCCCGCTCTACATTTCCGAAATCACGGTCGAGTCCGTCCGCGGTGCCATGATTTCGTTCTATCAGCTCATGGTTTCCCTCGGGATTTTTCTCGCATTCGTTTCCGACAGCTTGCTGGCTTCGGGTGGCCACTGGCGTTGGATGCTCGGCGTCATGGCATTGCCGGCCAGTTGCTTTCTTGGAATTGTCCTGATCCTGCCGCACAGCCCTCGCTGGCTGATGATGCGCGGGGAAAAAGAGCGTGCGCGGCGCGTCCTGCAGAGCCTGCGCTCGGATGAGGAAGTGGCCGAAGCGGAACTGGTCGACATCCAGTCACGCCTGCAGAAAAGCAGCGATGCGGGTTTGGGGCTTTTCAGGAGCAATCCTAATTTCCGCCGCACCGTCTTCCTGGGCATGCTGCTCCAGATCATGCAGCAGCTCTCGGGGATCAACGCGCTTTTGTATTACGCCCCGCGCGTCTTTCAGGCGGCTCATTTCGGGACGAACGCGTCCATCTGGGCAACCACCCTTGTGGGCCTGACGAACATGGCGCTGACCGGGGTGGCGATTGCGTGCGTCGACCGCTGGGGACGGCGTCCTTTGCTGATCCTCAGTTGCGGTATTGCTGCATTTTCGTTGGTAGGGGTCGGGACATTGCTGGCCATCGGCGCGCAGAGCTTCGGGTTACAGCTTCTGCTGTGCGGATTCGTTCTTCTGTTCGTCGCGGGTTTTGCCATTGGCGAGGGCCCCCTGGTCTGGACGCTGTGCTCGGAAGTTCAGCCGACGCGTGGTCGGGATTTCGGGATCGGTTGCTCCACAGTGACCAACTGGGCCGCGAACTGGGCCATTTCCAACATGTTCCCGCTGGGCATGGCGATGATGGGAGCGTCCTCTACGTTCCTGCTGTTTGCCGTCTTCAATGGTCTTTTTATTCTTGTGACCGTATTGTTCGTTCCCGAAACGAAGGGCGTCTCGCTCGAGAGACTGGAAGCCAATCTTTTTGCAGGCAGGCGCCTGCGTGATTTGGGGCGGTAAAAGAATGACGGCGACGACGGAAGACGGTCCTCAAGAAGAGTACGATGCTAAACGCCATGCCGGGCTGTATGGAGCCCAGCGCTTCAAGGCAATGTCGGCCGTGCTTCTGGCGCTCCTTCTGTCGGTTCTGGACTATGCGATCGCGAATGTGGCTCTGCCGCTGATTGCTGAGGATCTGCATGCGTCGTCTTCGCGGGCCATCTGGGTCGTTAATGCTTATCAGCTCGCCAATCTGTCCTGCCTTCTGCCGCTGGCGTCGCTGGGCGCGCGTGTCGGGTTCGCGCGACTGAGTCAGTTTGGGATCTTCCTGTTCCTTATTGCGTCCGTTGCCTGTGCCCTGTCACAAAATCTGTTGGAGCTGACGCTCGCGCGGGCGCTTCAGGGTATGGGCGGCGCCTGCATCATGAGCGTGAACTTTGCTCTCATCCGTTTTATTTACCCGCATAAGGAGTTGGGGCGCGGGATTGCGCTGAACGGGTTGTTCGTGGGAATCGGCGTGGCGCTTGGTCCGTCCCTAGGATCGCTGATCCTGTCTGTTGCGAGCTGGCCTTGGATTTTCTGGATCAATCTTCCTCTGGCTCTGGTGGCTCTGGCGTTGGCTCATTCCGCGCTTCCCCAGACCCCGCGGAGCGATATCCCCACTGATATGGTCGGCTCGCTTTTGACGATGGCTTCGTTTGCGCTGACCGGTGTTGGTCTGGACGGGTTGATGCATGCCGATTTCCTGTCGGGCGGCGTCGTGACGTTCGCGGGAGGGCTCTGCTGGGCGATGCTGCTGCATTACCAGCGCGAGCGGCTGGAGCCGATTGTGCCGGTTGATCTGCTGGCGCGCAGGCCATTCCTGCTGGCCTGTCTGGTTGGGTTTCTGGGGTTTGTGGCCTCCAATCTTTATATCGTGGCGATGCCGTTCACGCTGGCGACCGTTTTCCACCGTGGACCCGGGACAATCGGCCTTTTGATTGCGCCTTGGGCTGTCGGAGTGGCGACGATGTCCTTTGCGGTCAGTCGTCTGGCGGATCGTTTTCCGGCGTCGGTACTCTCCTCAATTGGTCTGCTCATTACGGCGAGTGGATTCTGTCTGTTGTGGTTTCTGCCGACGGATGCTGGCAACTGGGCCATTGCCTGGCGGACGCTGTTTGCCGGATGCGGGTTTGGACTGTTCCAGCCCCCCAATAACCGTGCGATCATGGTGAGCGCGCCTCCGGGCCGTGAGGGTGGAGCGAGCGGCATGCTCTCAGTTGCGCGGCTGGGCGGTCAGACAACGGGGGCATTGCTCGTGGCCGGACTGTTTACGGTCTTTCCTCATCCGGCTTTCATCTGTCTGGGGACCGCGATGATGGTGGCGTTTACGGGAGCCACACTCAGCCTGGGGCGGAAATATCTCGCAGCCTGAAGAGCGTGGTGGCGCGCTGATCCGCGCTCTCCAGCTCCTGCGTGACCGGAACTGTTTGTCGGGTCAGCACTTCGAGTGGCATTGACGGCGCGTAGTGCCGACCCGGATCACAGAGCCAGACTTCGCAGGTTTTCGAACACTCTAGCAGCCAGGGCACGATCCGCGCGGCCATGGCCTCGTTGTAACAGACATCTCCGATGAGCAGCAGGTCGCAGTCGGCGATTGTTCCGATCAGGTCTCCGGGGGCGGGAGTGATGGTCACGTTGTTGAGGCGTGCATTCAGAGCTGTGGCTTCCAGGGCCATGGGGTCGATATCGTTGGCCTGAACTTCGGACGCACCCGCCAGGGCAGCGGCAATGGCGGCAAGGCCGCATCCGCAGGCTACATCAAGAACGCGGCGCTCCCGGACATAGCCAGGGTTGTCGAGAATAAAGCGTGCGATGAGCTGGCTGCCGGGCCATGCGAAGGCCCAAAAAGGCGGCTCAATGCCGATCTGTTCGAGATAGACTTCGCTGGACTGCCAGATGGGTGTGATTTCGGTCGCCAGGTGGAGGGAAATCTCCGGTACGATCATGGCCTGTGCGATGGCAGTGTTGTCGCGGATGAAACCGGCGGGATTGCTCAGGGCTATGCTCATCCGAAAAATCTTGCGGCAACGAATCCGGCAGCGAGCACAAATCCGATGGGCACGTTGCGACGAAATTCGCTGAGGCAAGCAGGGGCATCGTAAGGGTTCAGTAAGCGGACCTGTTGGAGCAGCATTGCGGTCGCAACGGCGAGGAAGGGCCAGAAGGTCCAGTGTAGATGCGCGTGAATGGCGACGAGTGCCAGCGCCAGAAGCATGAGGCTGTAGCAGCTGGCGATGAACGGGCGGGCACTTTTTTCCATCAGGCGGGAGGTGGAGCGGACGCCGATGCGGGCGTCATCATCCATATCTTGAAAACCATAGATTGTGTCGAATCCGAGTTGCCAGAGAATGACGGCACCGTAGAGCAGCAGGCCGTTACCATCGAGCGTTCCCGCTGCGGCTGCGTATCCCATGGGAGCGCCGAATCCGAAGGTAAAACCCATGACCAGCTGCGGCCACCAGGTGACGCGCTTGGCTGCCGGATACAGGGCGACGAGCAGGAGCGCGAGCGGGGCAAGGGCCCAGCAAACGGGCGGCAGGCAGACGAGCACGCCCAGCCCGATCAGCAAAAGGGCGACCAGCAGGAGCAGACCCTGTTTCAGGGATAGTGCCCCGCTGGCTAGGGGGCGACCTGCGGTGCGGGCGACCTTTGCGTCGATGTCGCGGTCCCAGATGTCATTCACGACGCATCCGGCCGAGCGCATGACGAGCGAGCCGAATGCGAACAGCGCCGTGTCGATCAGGCGCGTCTGAAGCGATGCGTGAGGCGCAAGGAACAAACCCCATACGCCGGGCAGGAACAGGAGCCATGTTCCGACCGGACGGTCGAGACGGGCGAGTAGGGCGTAGGAGCGCCATGGCTCGGGCAGGCGCGCAATGCGGCCGGTCAGCTGGATATCGGTATGGGCGCGGGTCTGGCTCATGGGAGATGTGATGCTGTGCGGACATGCTTCCGTCAATGGGCGAGGCGCGCTATCGGAAAAGGATGAGCCGATCTGACCCCCGTCTTTACGTCCCTGTGTCTGAAACAGCCTTCGCGGAAGGCCAGACTGTCCCGCTTCCACCGGGACAGGCACATTATCTGGGCAACGTCATGCGGCAGGGCGTGGGCAGTGCTGTCCGTGTGTTCAATGAGCGTGACGGCGAGTGGGTGGCAGAAATTGCGGCCCTGAAAAAAGACAAGGGAACTGTCCTGCTGCATCGCTGCGAGCGGACTCCGGCTTCGACGCGAGGTGTGGAACTGCTGTTCGCGCCGCTCAAGCGGGATGCGACGGAACTTGTCATCCGGATGGGAACCGAATTGGGCGTGACGCGCTTTCGGCCAGTTGTGACGGAGCGGACCAATACGCACCGCCTCAATCTGGAGCGACTGTCGGTGATTGCAATCGAAGCAGCCGAGCAGTGCGAGCGGCTTGATGTTCCAGAGATTCTGCCGCCTGAGTCGCTGCGGGCGGTGCTGGCGGACTGGCCGGACGATCGTCCGCTTTTTGCTGCTCTGGAACGTCGTCCGGGTGAGGATGCGACTGTGCAGGCGGTAGCTCTGCTGATCGGGCCGGAGGGCGGCTTCTCCGAGGCGGAAGTGGAGCTTCTGCGGCGGCATCCTGCCGTTCATGCACTCAGTCTCGGGCCGCTGGTACTGCGGGCGGAAACGGCCGTGTGCGCGGGGCTGGGCCGTCTTGCAGAGGGAGCCGAGGGCGCTGCCTGAGGGTGACAGAACCGTCGGACCTGCTACAGTTCAATCATTATCGAACAACGAATTCAGACCGAGGCCAAACGTCATGTCCAATCCCGGCACGTCCAATACTGCGTCGATCGAAAGCCGGGCGCAGCTCGTCGAGGCGATCTCACGGGGTTGCAAACCGCAATCTGAATGGAAGATCGGGACCGAGCACGAAAAATTCGGCTTTATTCTTCCGCACGATGCCGACGGACGCGCTCCTCTGTCGCCGCCGCCTTACGCGCCGCGTGGAATCGGGGCATTGCTGGAAAAGCTTCAGGGGCCGGATTGGTCGCCGATCATGGACGGCGAAAACCTGATCGGATTGAAAGGGCAGAACGTACAGGCTGGGCGGGCGATTTCTCTTGAACCGGCCGGACAATTCGAGCTTTCGGGCGCACCGGTTGTGTCGCTTCAGGAAACGGAAGCGGAGATGCAGGAGCATTACGATCAGGTCCGTGGTCCGGCTGCGGAACTGGGTCTTGGCTTCCTGCCGTTCGGCTTTCAGCCGCTCTGGTCGCGCGATGAGATGCCGTGGATGCCCAAGAGCCGCTATGCGATCATGCGCAATTACATGCCGAAGGTCGGCACGCTTGGCCTCGACATGATGACGCGGACCTGCACGGTTCAGGTCAATCTCGATTTCAGCGACGAAGCCGATATGGCGCGCAAGATGCGGGTATCACTGGCACTTCAGCCCATAGCGACGGCGCTGTTTGCGAATTCACCCTTCATTGAGGGTAAGGCCAATGGTCTGCTGTCCAACCGTGCGCGGATCTGGACCGATACGGACAACCAGCGTTCGGGACAGCCTTCGGTGTTCTTCGAGGACGGGTTCGGTTTTGAACAATATGTGGACTGGGCGCTCGATGTGCCGATGTATTTCGTCTCGCGTGAGGGGAAGAACATCGACGTGGCAGGCTGCTCGTTCCGTCGCTGGCTCGCTGGAGACATTCAGGAGCCCTTGAAGGGTCTGACGCCGACGGTTGGAGACTTTGAAGACCATCTGACGACGGTTTTCCCGGATGTGCGTCTCAAGCAGTTCCTTGAAATGCGTGGCGCGGATGCCGGAAAGTTGGAAATGATGGTGGCGCAGTCGGCTCTGTGGGTTGGCCTGCTGTACGATCCAGCAACGCTCGAAGCCGCAGAAAAACTGGTGCGAGAGCAGCCCTGGAGCGCTTATCAGCAGCTTCGGGCCGAAGTGCCGAGTTTGGGGCTGGATGCCGCATTCCCGGGCGGGCTGAAACCGCTGGCCAAGCGTGTGCTCCAGCTTGCCGAGCAGGGACTGCGGGCCCGTGTGCGTAACGAAGCCGGCTATCTCGATCCGTTGCATCTGATTGCTGATGGTGGTCCGAATCAGGCCCAGTACTGGCTGGATCTGTATAATGGTGCATGGGGGCAGAGCGTGAAGCCGCTCTTCACCGAAGCCGCTATCTGATTTTATAAGACGGGACCTGCTGCCTACGTGACGAAACTTTCCGAGCTGACCGAACGCGAAATCCTTGCGCTGGCTATCGCCAGCGAGGAAGAGGATGGTCATATTTACGCGGATTTCGGCCAGATGCTGGCGGAAAATTATCCCGACAGCGCCGCCATTTTCCAGGATATGGCGGAAGAGGAAAATCATCATCGCCGGGCGTTGATCGACCTGTTTGTCCGGCGTTTTGGTAATCATATTCCGCTGGTCCGGCGGCAGGATGTGCAGGGCTTTCCGTCCCGTAAATCTGCCTGGCAGATGCAGAATCGTGGGATCGAGGCCATCCGGGCGCAGGCTGCCGATATGGAGCGGCAGGCGGCACGATTTTACCGTCAGGCCGCCGGGCAGACCCATGATGCCGAAATCCGCAAGCTGCTGGGTGATCTGGCGACCGAGGAAGACCGGCACCAGCGCGAAGCGCGGCGGCTTGAAGACGCGCATCTGAGTGACAATTCCCGTGACCGCGAAGACGAACATAGCCGCCGCGATTTCGTACTGCGGATCGTCCAGCCGGGTTTGGTCGGACTTATGGATGGCTCCGTCTCGACGCTTGCGCCCGTTTTTGCGGCGGCGTTTGCAACACATAGTCCACATGCGGCTTTTCTGGTCGGGCTTGCCGCGTCGCTGGGAGCCGGGATTTCCATGGGACTGGCGGAAGGGCTCGCCGATGACGGTAAGCTGTCCGGACGTGGCGCTCCCCTTTTGCGTGGGCTGATTTGTGGTGCCATGACGTTTGGCGGTGGTATCGGGCATACGTTGCCGTTTCTGGTGCCGGATTTCCGTCTGGCCTTTGGCGTGGCGCTCATTGCGGTGGCGATCGAGCTTCTGCTGATTTCCTGGGTGCGCTGGCGGTATCAGGACACGCCGTTCGGATCGGCCATGGTGCAGGTCTTCCTTGGTGGGGCTCTTGTTTTTGCAACCGGCGTGCTGATTGGCAGTTCCTGAGACATGATGAACCGTTCTTTTTTCCGCGCTGCCGCTCTGGTGGCGCTGTTGCCCGTTACCCTGCCATCCATGGCATTTGCGCAGGCGACCCCCGCTCAGCTTCGTCCTGCGGATCAGGGCTGGATTTCACGGATTGAGGACACGCTGGGGAAGATCACGACCCTTCAGGCGCGTTTCAGGCAGACGGCGGCAGATGGCAGCACGACGGTCGGAACAGCGACGCTCGACCGGCCGGGTCGCATGCGTTTCGATTACGACAAGCCGAGTCCGCTGCTGCTGGTCGCCAATGATGGGCGCGTTGTGTTTCAGGATCGTAGCGTTGATCAGGTGACGACTATTCCGCTGGACCGCACACCGCTCGGGCTTTTGCTGCGTCCCGAACTCAAGCTGTCGGGCGATGTGACGGTGACGGGATTTGAGCACAGCAACGGGCAGATTCGGGTGCAGGTGGTGCGGACGCAGAGTGCGGGGGAAGGCACCCTGACGCTTCTCCTGTCCGATGCGCCGCTTGGTCTTCTGGGGTGGACGGTCGTGGATGCGCAGGGGCGCACGACCAGGATCGCCCTGTCCGATGTGCATCTGGGCGGGACTGTGTCTCAGTCCCTGTTCGTACTTCCCAAGGCTGATTGAGGCTTCAGTTCGCGTGAAAGCTCCAGCGCGCGTGCATAGACCGTGCGTTTGGGCAGCTTTACGATCCCAGCCACGAGAGCAGCGGCATCCTTGACCGAATGGGTTGTCAGGGCCTCGCGCAGATGCGTGTCCAGATCGGCGGCACCGCTGTCATCTTCGGCAGAGGGGCCGATCAGGAGCGTAATTTCACCGCGTGGTGCTGTGACGCGGAAATGTTCGAGAACTTCGGTAAGCGTGCCGCGGACCATTTCTTCAAATCGTTTGGTGAGTTCGCGTCCGACCGCTGCTTCGCGCTCGGGGCCGAAAACGTCGATCAGATCTTCGAGGCTCTCGACCAGTCGGTGCGGCGCTTCATACCAGATCAATGTGGAATGCAGACCCGCCTGTTCTGCGGCGCGCAGAGCGGAAAATCCGGTCTTGCGGGCTTCGCTGCGGGGAGCCGGAAAGCCCAGAAACATGAAGGGCAGGGGCGGCAGGCCCGAAAGCGTCAGGGCCGTGATGACGGCGTTCGGGCCGGGGATGGCCGTGACGTGTATTCCGGCCGCGATGGCGGCGCGGACCAGCCGGTAGCCGGGATCGGACACCAGAGGTGTGCCAGCGTCAGAGACGACGGCATAGCGGGCACCTTCTTGTAGTTTTTCGATCAGGAACGGAGTGCGGTCCTGTTCGTTATGATCGTGCAGTGTGCGGGTTGGTGTGGCAATATTGCGCGAAAGCAGGAGCTTTGCCGTGACGCGTGTGTCCTCGCAGAGGATTGCGTCTACGGTGTTCAGTGTTTCGATCGCGCGTTCGCTAATATCGGCCAGGTTGCCGATTGGCGTTGCAACCAATATCAGACATCCACCTTCGGCCTGGCTCTGCGCGGGCAGGGGGGCGGCCGGTAACGTTTCAGCCGCATCGCTCAAGGGAGTTTCAGCGGAACATGACTTTTCGGACATCTGCATCCTCGGTGACAAACTCAGGGACGTATTGTCGCCCCTTGAGCCGTCTGCGCAAGGGTGTAAGCACCGGCCTTGCTGCGGGAACCTTCCTGACCCTTGCCGCCTGCTCAGGTGGCGGATCGTCTTCTGTGCCGGGTGTGGGCGGCGTTCCGGGTGTTTCTGAAGGTCCGGGCGCGCATGATGTCGGACTGATTCTGCCGTTGACGGGGCGTAATGCCGCTTATGGTTTGCGGATGCGCGATGCGGCGAGACTGGCCCTTTCAGCCAAGGGGTCGCCTGCGCTGGACGTACATGACACCAATGCTCCGGGCGGGACAGAGCAGGCTGTGCGTGATGCTCTGGCGCGTGGTGATGC
>Ga0157362_1000245_pt1 | contig 17258 bp, 11 predicted proteins | sample AttlaeALBM3_FD_111480 | JGI IMG/M metagenome (GOLD analysis project Ga0157362, IMG submission 111480) | Fungus gardens microbial communities from leaf cutter ant in Ribeirão Preto, State of São Paulo, Brazil - Atta laevigata ALBM3 | ecosystem: Host-associated > Fungi > Mycelium > Unclassified ... | reverse complement strand
CAGATTGCCGCGCTCTCCCGACCAGTGCGCCGTCTCGCTGCGCAGGCCGGCATAGGTGATCGCGCCACTGCCCAGCCTGTCCTCGTTAGAGGAGACCCAGCCATCATCGCTCCCATCCGTCTTCAGGGCGCGTCCCTGCACATCCTGCGTCTGCTGGTCCAGTGCGCCGCGCATCCGGTCGCTATGCGCATCGAGAACCCGGATCTGGTCGAGGCTCTTGCCATCATGCAGGTTCGAGCGGAGCCAGTTCAGGGTGTTGCTGTCAGCATTCACGCCGTAGAGGTTCTGTTCGTAGATGTTGAGGTTATTATCCTCGCCACTGTAATCGATCAGGTCACTGCGGATCTTGCCCACCGTCGTCGATCCGCTCCCCATCTGGTCTTCCTGCGCCTTGATCCAGACCGCATCGCCGTCATTGGGCGCGCGTTCCTGCACATCGCGGATGACCTGATCCAGAGCGTCGGTCGCCGCCTGAGAATGGGCAAGGGCCTGGCGCTCGGTCGATAGCGTCAGGTGGCCATAGGAAAGCTGGGCGACGGCATTACCGAGGCTGTTGGCGTCGATTCCGTGCCCCAGCACATCGTGATAGATGTTGTTCAGCTGGGACGCCGCCATGGGGGTCGTGGCGAGCTGGTGGAAGACATCGCTGATGACTTCCTGATTGCCGCGATGATGCTGCTTGATCTCGCCATGGATCCAGTCCCGGAAGCCATGGACCGTATCGGAGGATAAGGGGACGCCAAGAATGTTGATGCCGATCGCATCGGCATTTTTGATGAACCAGTCCTGCACCTCATCGGCGCGGGCGCCGGAATCCGAGGTGGGCTCTTTGGGCGGATGGATCAGGGTCGGTTCCACCCAGGCCGGATCGCGCGAGCCGCCGAGATCGTTGGTGTTGCCCTCACCATTGAAGTTCACGTTCCCGAAATTATAGGGATCCGAATAGCTGGGAACGTCCTGAAAGACGGTGCCGGACGGGTCCGGGGCGTAATTGTCATAGGGACCCAGCGATGTGGCGTCGTCGAGCTGGGCGATATCGGGATTCTGGCTGAAGAGATGAGTAACCCTGAGCGTAGTGGTCTGCGTTGCCGTTGCTTGTAGAGCGCTCGCGCTCAAGGAGGCTGCCGATGTCGTGCCGGGGGCGGTCATGGGGAGGGGAACCGTCCAGTTCTCGATGACCTGTCCTGAGGGTGAAAGGGATGTGACCGGTTTCGTGCCGTGCGACGCCATGAGCGCCTCGAGAGCTTTCAGGGATGCGTCGCGGCTGTAGTCATAAGAGCCGTTGGCAACAGCGGCGTAAGGGGACGAACTACCGGACGCGTCGGTGCCGGACAGGATATGGGTGTCGGAGAGGGAGGATCCGACAGGGTAAAGACCCGTCTCCTCTGGCGATGCAGCGGTTCCCGCGGCGATGACATGGTGCAGCGGATCGGTCGATATGCCGGTCTGTGCGGGAGGGAGAAATGATGCGAGATCTGACATTGGCACAGACTCCGTTACGTCCTGTCACGTTTTGACGCAAGTTTAACGGAGTGTGTCGCAAGCCCGTCAAGGCCTGGCTCGACATCACATATTCACTACACGGGATCGTGACAGGGACGGCTTTTTCTGGCTGGAGAACGATCGACCGCCAAGCATAGCTGTCTTGCTGTCAGGCGCGGAAGAGGGTGATCGACTGTCTGCCGACCGCGTTACAGATCGCCCGAGAGCGCATAGAGCCGCCAGGCGCCCCGTCCTGTCATCTCGCGGACAAGCCCTTCTTCGACGAAGCCATTGAGCAACCCATGGGCGGCCGTGGGCGAGACACCGAGAGACGTCGCAAGACAGGCGGCGGTGATCACGGGCTTTGAGGCCAGCATGTCTATCGCCTCCTGGGCGCGCGATGTCCGTCGCTGCCCGGCGACGCTTCCGCGGGCATGGCGCCAGAGGCGCTCCAGTGCGCGCAGCCGATCAAGGCCCTGTTTGGCCTCTTCGGCCACAGCCTGGAGGAATGTCTGCACCCAGGCGCTGCGCTCGAAAGAGGCGTCAGCGCGCAAGGAGGCGGCCCCCGTCAAGGGCAGGGCAAGGCGGGTCAATCCGCGTCTGATCCAGAAGCGTCCCAGAGCAGCACGCATGGGAAGGCGCGCCTGGCCCTGATCGAGCCAGGCGTGAAAGGCCAGGGCGGCAGCCAGGAGCGGGCCGTATCCTTTGGGTTGGGACCTCAGCGCGGCGAGGGCGCGCGCGATCTCGACACGCTGCTCTCGTGACGGGCGGGTCAGGGCCTGATGCAGGGCGAAGCCCGCATTGGTCGCATCGATGATATCGGCGCGCTCCCAGGGGTTGTCCGACGCAAGATGCAGCCGGAGGCCCTGCAGGGTTGCCGCCAGATGGACGGGATCGAGCACGGCGCCATCCACCAGCGCCATCTGGCGCACCGCCTCCAGACGCAGGCGATAGAGCGCCGCCACCTTTAGAGGATGGTTTGCCAGCGCGTCATCAAGACGTGTCAGGGCTTGGCTCGCCTGCGTCAGATCGGCGCCCAGCGCCTTGAGCGAGAGGGATTGTGACGATGTGTACAGGGGACGTCTCCCTTGTTCGAGCGCTCTGTTTTACAGGCACGGATTGCCTTATCTCAGAGATACTCAAGGGTATATTTTAACCTAAAATACCATTAGCGTAAATCTCATAATTTTTCCTGTATCGAGCCCCCCTCCCCGGCACCTACTTCCGATTTATTATATTATCGGAAGTAGGGTGGATGGGCATAAGAACGCGCTGGATGGGTTCAGAAGCCTGTTTCAAAGGCACGAGTTGTGGCGGTTCGGATCGTTTCTCCACTCATGCCGATACGCGCCAAGCCGGACGGCAGCGTCTGCTTGAATGGCGAGCGGACATGGCGGTCGGGCATATTCCCGAAAGCTGGTCTCTGGAATGACTACTGCTGGGATGAGTACTGAAAGCCTAACCGCAGCCGCATGAGAAGTTCACTCGATAGGTGGTCGGGGAAGCTACGGTCGGCAGACGGCAAGCCGCCTCCCGTATATCCCCCGGTTAGCGCCGTGTGTACAAGATTGTTCGACCAGCCATCCTTGTAAGCCCAGCGATTGCGGCATTGCTCACGTCGACCATGTCAAGCCAGATTCCCGAGGCGTGCTTTGGTAGAATCATCTTGCGGCGATCATCGTGTCTTTCTGAAAATCTCTCGTAAAGCCCGATCTGTACGAGTAACATCTTCCTCGGTACCGATGCTCACGCGGATCCAGCGATCGAGTGGCGGAAAAGACTTGCCTACGAGCAATCCGTGATCGGCAAATGCCTGTCTTGCATCAGGCACGGGGAGTGGACTCTCGAAAAAGACGAAGTTCGCTTGGCTGTCGGTATGGCGGAGGCCGAGCTCATCAAGGGTACGCGTGAGGCGCGTCCGTCCAGCGGCGATCCGTGTCCGCACTTGTGCGACCCAGGCTTGATCCGCCAAGGCGGCACTGGCGGCCGAGATCGGCAGTCGGCCAATCCCATGTGCATCGCCGAAACCGGCCTCCTGAAAGGCGTGGATGAGCGAGGGCGGGGCGAGGAGATAGCCGATCGGCAACCCGGCCAGGCCATAAATCTTGTCTAAAGTGCGAAACACGGCGACGTTAGCCCCCGAGCGGGTAAGAGCCACCGCACTGCGGGCCCGAGGCGCATACTCGATATAGGCCTCGTCGACGATCACCAGTGTCCGTCGCGAAACATCGGCGAGGAAACGCTCGAAGTGGCTCGGATCGCTCGCCACTCCGCTCGGATTATGCGGATTGACGAGGTATAGCGCCTTCGTTCCGGCATTGACGGCCCGCGTGAGCGCGGGCAGGTCGTTGCCCATGGACGCATCGAGCGGGACGCCGATCACGCGGGCGCCGACCGGGCGCCCGGCATCAACGAGCGCCGGATAGCCAGGCACGGAGTAGACGAAATCCCCGCCCGGCGCGCCTCTTGCGGCGAGGAACAAGCCGAGCACTTCGAGCAGTTCCCCCAGCACGACCTGCTCGGGGGCGACGCGCTCGAGCGCTGCGATCTGACGCACGAGGGCGTCGGCCTCGGCTGGGTCTCCATATCGTCCCGCCTGGGGGGTGACGTCGCGTAACATGCGAAGAACGTTCGGTGACGGGCCGTACGGGTTCTCGTTCAGCGACAGCCGGACAGGTGTCGTCCCGGCAGCGGCGGCCCGGCCAAGCAGTGGGGAGGCGGCTATGAGGCCGGCGAGGTGGCGTCGGTTGAGATCGGTCATCGGTCGTGGCTTCGCAGTCAGAGGGTGATATCGGCCTGGGCGTAATAGTACCCGCCATTGACGCCGATCTGGCTTGCCGAGCCGTCGTAGCGACCAGAGCCGTAATAGCCGTTGGCCGCCGGGATACGGCTCGGGAAGCGATTGAAGAGATTGTTGGCTCCGACGGCGAGATGCAGTCTCTCGATCGGGCGGTAGCCGAACTGGAGGTTCGTCACCCACCTTGGGTGGTTGGTGATGGTGTTAAATTCTGTCGTCGAGTAGGCGGCGGGCCCAGTGTACCAAGTCAGGGCATTCGTTGTTTGTCCGAAACGCTGTTCGTGCAGCGCCGCATCCCATCGGCCTGAAGGCGCGTGCCAAGAGCCGCCGAAGATGAGGCGATTTTTAGGTGTGCTGCCGGTGAGGTAGCGGGCGGTCTGTTCGCTTACGTCCGCGAGGCCGGTGGCGAGCTGATTGACGTGCCGAATGGAGGTATCGTTGAGGTTAAGGGAGGCATCCCAGTCGATCCGTCCGATACTCCAACCTGTGGTGTAGGTGGCGGCAAGATCGAGCCCGTAGGTGCGGGTGCTGGCAGCATTGGTGAAGAACGACGCCGACACGTCTTCCGGGGCGAGGGTCGGCGAGACGGCGATTCCCTGTAGTTGCAGGGCCTCAAGCGCCGTTGCGCCGGAAATACCGGGACTGGTGACGATCCGATCACGGATGGCGATGCGATAGCCGTCGAGCGTGATGTGAAGGCGCTCGGCAGGCGTCCATACCAGCCCGGCGGTTACGTTGGTCGCACGTTCTGGCTTCAGCGGCGTCGCGCCGAGGAGATGCGCGGCGGCGGAATTAGCCGCGAGCGTCCCGCTCGCGCTTTCCGGTCCGACGGCGAGGGCGCTGTAATACTCGTTCGCAAGGCTGGGTGCACGTGTGCCGGTGCTGAAGGTCCCGCGAAGAGCCAGGTTGCGCGTGATATCGTAGCGCGTGGCGACCTTGCCGTTGAAGGTGTTTCCAAAATCCGTGTAGTGCTCGTATCGCCCGGCGAGATCGACCTGCCACGCTTCGGTCAAATGGGCCGAAAGGTCGAGATACGTGCTGTAGACGACACGTGAATGCGGCCCCGCGTTCGACGGTAGAAGCCCGGCCTGGGCCTGCGTCCCGCCATAGAGATAGGAGGCGGGGCTGCCGACGCCCGTGCCATAGGTCTCGAACCGGTGGGCGATCCCGAACGCGATGTTGAGCGGCCCATGGAGCGGGTGCAGGGCTAAGGCGCGCGAGAGGTCGAGGGTGTCGTTGAGCTGCGTCGTCGAGTAATTGGCGAGATGGACGGCGAGCGGCGTGCTCCCGGTTGCGTTGAGCAGGGCGATGTTGGCCGTGTTGTCGAGGTTGCTGTCGATGAAGTCCCCCCCGTAGGTCGATGACAGGTCCCAGCGCCAGCCGAGCAAATCATGGCCACGAACCCCAAGCGCTGCCGAGAAATCATTTTCGTTGGCCGTTTGTTGCGGCGTGAAGCCGTCCGGGTAGAGCGTGGGCAGGCGCGACGGCGTCCGGTACACCTGAGTGATCTGCGTGAAGCGATGGGCGTAGGTCTCGGTCGTATAGGCCTCGATCCCGTCGCCGAAGGTGTAGCCGCCATTGAGGCCGAGGTCATAGCGCGTCACGCTCGGATCGCCGACGACGCGGATCGTATCGGTGCCGGTCCGCTGGTCGATGCCGCCGCGATAGGTGTGGTCCTGATGGCGGTAGTCGAAGCTCAGGTCGAGGAAGCCGCGCTCCCCGAGTTTCAGTCCTTTCCGCGCGCCAGCCTGAGCGGTGAATCCGTCACCGGAGTAGGTCTGTCCGATCTGGCTCCGTGCCACGCCGCCATGATCGCCCGAAGCAAGGATGATGTTCACGACGCCCGCGATCGCGTCCGATCCGTATTGCGCCGAGGCGCCGTCGCGTAAAATCTCGATGTGGTCGATCATTTCGGGCGCGATCAGATCGATGTCGGTAGGTGTCGCGCCGTCTGCGAAGCCGTCCGTATAGAGGAAGGACGAATTGTGGCGTCGCTTTCCGTTCACCAGCACGAGCGTCTGATTCGGGGCGAGGCCGCGCAGGGCGATATAATCGGTCGGCGCACCGTCGAACTGGCCGACCGCCGGGCGGGTAACGGAGGGGAGTAGCTGCACGAGAGCGGCGGTGAGGTTTGTCTGTCCGGTCGCCAGTTGTCCCGATGCTGTGACGATGTCGACTGGGGACAGGCTGTCCCGTGCCTTCTTTTGCGTCTCACGCGTGCCCGTAACAATGATACTTTCGCTAGTGTCGGGAACGGATGGATCGCTAGCCGCCCAAGAGGTCTGGAACCCTGCAGGGATGAGGATCACTGATGTGGTGACGAGCACGAAGTTTCGGTGGCAGGCGGAAAGAGATTTCACAACACGCTCATAAATCAACATTTTAATATAGTTATATAAAATAATGCACAACCTAATGCTGTGTCAAAACATATCGGTGGCCTTCGCGTCGTTGCGGGCTCGAAGCAAAGTCATGTGGCGTCGAAGCAACATTGTTGCGTATACGTACCAGACCCCCCCCTGCGAGTTTGCGGCTCATCCATCCGAAAGCGGAACGCGAACAACCTGATTTCTTACGAGCCCGGACGAGGGCTTTCAGAGCAAGCTTAAAGTATGCCAGCCTGCAACAGTTAGCTTATTGATCTCACCGGACGTCGGTACAGTGGGCATCAAACGTCGCCAGATAGGCTGAAATGCTTGCCTCGGCGGCGCGATTCAGATGTAGCGCAGACTACTCTTCCTGCTGAGACGGCCGTGCTTTAAGCCGGCCACCAGTCTTCCAGGACGATACAACGTTCTGTGTCGCTATGGGCCACATTCCCGCAGCCTTATGGTTCGTACGAGCCGGTCCCGTTAATCCCGGATTGGTTCACCCACAGGTCAGAAGTTATAGCTTTCTTCGCGAGGAGTTTGGTCCCCCGGAGGGGGGGTAGCGCAATCGTTCGACAGAATGGTCGGACGCACTCTGACCTTATTACACGAAATCAAAACGTTAATCTAGTATTTACTATCTGTAACAATAGTGATATGTGAATAAAACTACGTAATATTCTGATGGAATGTTTAATGCCGCTCTTTTGTCGACCTTGCTAACCCCCCCCCTCGGCCGCCTTCCCATTTCGACATTATCGGAACTCTGACCATGGCTAATCCAGCTGCGCGGATCTGCGCGCGCACGATCCTCCTCGCCTCTGCCGCGCTAGCGGGCACCGCCACAGCCAATGCTCAGTCGCTATCCCAGACGATCGACAAAGAGGAGCAGATGATCGTCACCGGCACGCGGGATCCGCATCAGACGGCTCGACAGTCCCTTAGTCCTGTGCAGGTTGTCACCGCCTCGCAGCTGCGCGCCACGGGTATGACGGACCTTCGTGACGCACTGACACAGCTCGTCCCCTCCGTCAGCCGCCAGGTGATGGGGTTGGACCAGGCGTCGCTGACGGATTCATTAAGCCTGCGCGGGCTAAGCGCTGACCAAACACTGATCCTCGTCAATGGCAAGCGGAGGCACACGACGGCAGCGCTCTCCCTCAACGGTGGTCCGCAGCAGGGCACAACACCAGTCGATCTCGACATGATCCCCGTTTCGTCGGTGGACCATATCGAGGTACTCGAGGATGGGGCCTCGGCGCAGTATGGCTCTGATGCGATCGCAGGGGTCATCAACATCATCCTCAAGAACAAGCCGCATGGCGTCACTCTTCAGTCGCTGAATGGCGTGTACGGCGCGGGAGACGGTGTGACGACGGGAGAGAGCGTCAATGGCGGGATCGACCTCGGGCGCGGCTTTCTCAATCTCAGCGCCGAGGTGAAGCATCAGGATCGCACAGTGCGTGTCGGAGCGGATACCCGCACGGGTCGCCCGGACAATACAGCCATTGGTTCGCCCGAGAGTACGCGGGTCGGCATAGAGGCCAATTTTGCCTATCATATCACCAACAATATCGAGGCATATTCGTTTGACACCTACACCTACCGCTATGGCAAGCGATGGGCATATCTGCGGACAGGATCGAGCCTGCCTGCGATCTATCTGGGCGGGTACACCCCTGTCGAGACGCTAGCGGACAATGATTTCGGGGTGACGACGGGATTTCGCGGTAAGCATCTCCTGGGATGGGAATGGGACCTCGCAACGACCTATGGCGGCGATCATGACGGTCTGGGGTTGAACGACTCTGCCAATCTGGGCCTCTACTCCGCGACAGGCGCGACGCCGCTTAGCTTCGACGTCGGCAGCTTCCATAACAGCCAGTGGACAAGCGATCTCGATTTTCGCCGATCCATCGTCGTGCCGCTCATGGCCGGGCCCATCAATCTCGCCTTCGGCGGGGCTTATCGCTATGAGAGCTACGGGATCGATTCCGGTACCTCGCCTTCATACATAGACGGAGGAGCGCAGGGTTATCAGGGCTACAGCCCCGTCAATCGCGTGCGTGCCAACCGCGACGTCACCTCGGGCTACATCGATGTCTCCACGCTACCCCTGCCCCGTTGGCACGTCGATCTCGCCGGGCGCTTCGAGCATTATACGGATGTGGGCAATACCGAGAACGGCAAGGTCTCGACGCGTTACGACATCGCGCGTTGGATCGCGCTGCGCGGAACAGTTAGTAACGGCTTTCGCGCGCCAACACTTGCGCAGGAAAACTACGCCAGCATTATCACGAGCCCGACCTATGCTGTGGCGCAACTTCCGGTGAATTCGGCAGGCGCGCGCCTGCTCGGTGCGTCGCCGCTCAAACCCGAACGTTCGACCAATTTCAGCGCCGGCGTGGTACTGGACCCGCTGCCGAGCCTGCATCTGACGCTCGACGCCTATCAGATTTCGGTGCGCGACCGCATCGTCGACGGTGGCGTATATAACGGCGCAGCCGCGCTTGAGGCGATAGCACTTCAGGGAGCGAGCGTCCGGGGGATCGCCGACGCGGACGCCGTCACCGCGCAATATTTCACCAACGGTGCCAGTACGCGTACGCGTGGCCTTGACGCGACAGCGGCTTATAATACTTCGTTTGGCTCCTATGGTCGGGTGCGCTGGGACGCGGAGGTGAACTTCAACCAGACAGCGATCCGTTCAATAGCAGACGACGCGAACGGACGTCCTCTGCTGAACGCTCAGCAGGCGGCTTTTCTGACGAGCGCCTATCCGCGCAACAAGATCATCATTGGTGGCGTGTGGACGCGCGGCCGTTGGGACACCTCCCTTCATGAAATACGCTACGGCCACACATCGTCAGACCTGACTTATTACGAGGGGCCTTATGCTTTTTCCGTAGCCGATTTTTATCATCAGGTGAACAGGCCGCGTTACGTGACCAATCTTGAGCTCGGCTATCACGTAACGCGCCAGATTCATCTGGTAGCGGGGGCTAATAACCTGGCCAATACCTATCCAAGCCGCATCCCTGGCGTGGCCTCATATCTGCACGTCGCAAAATACGATACCTATAGTCAACAGCTCGGGCAGGATGGCGGCTTCTATTACGTGCGCGCCGACGCTTCGTTCTGATCGAGCATCTGAGGGCGGATATAGGCATGAAGCAATTGATCGCGACGTGCGGGGAATGATTATCAGCTATGCGGACGCCGCTCGCCAGGAATAGGCGCCGTCGCTCTCCAATGTCAGCGCCCCGCCTCGTCGGGAACGGCGGTGAGAGCCTCGTTGACGACGATCTGCAGCTGGTCCCGTCCGAAACCGTCACGCGCCTGAATGGCCATGCCCTGCATGACGGCGGTCACAAAGGACGACAGCCCTTCCGCCTGCTCCCGCCCGACCCATTGCTGTAACGTATCGGCAAGAAGGGCGCGAAATCGTGCGCGACGCCGTGCCAGATCGCGCGCCAGGTCCTCGAGGTCGGGATGGTTCGCGATCATGCCGGTATTAAGCATGCAACCGACCTCGCCCTTGGGATCGACCAGCCCGCTCGCCGTGCCGTCGAGGAGAAGGCGAACCGCTTCGCGCGCAGAACGCGCGCCTTCCATGAAGGACAAATCCGACGCGCCGCGCTTGTCCGCATAGCGATCCAGCGCCTCGCGATAGAGCGCTTCCTTATTGCCGAATGCCGCATACAGGCTCGGCGCGCCGATACCGAGTGCAGCGGTCAATTGCTGGAACGACACACCTTCGTATCCGTGCTTCCAGAACATGCGCATGGCAGTCTCAAGCGCCGCATCGCGGTCGAAGCTTCGGGGGCGCCCTCCAGCGCGTTTTACGGCGTTTTCCATAACAATCATTAAACAACGTTTGACAGCCCGATTCAATCTCGACATTCTAGAACGACCGTTACAGAATTTGGGATCAAATCATGTCATCCAGCAAACCCGTCGCCGTTATTACCGGCGCCTCCTCTGGCATCGGCGCCGTCTATGCCGATCGCCTCGCCGCCCGCGGCTACGACCTCGTGCTGGTCGCGCGCCGCGCCGAGCGCCTGCGGGAGGTATCGGAGAAAACAGCGACACGGCATGGCGTCGGGATCCGAATTTTGAAGGCCGATCTTACGGTTGAGGCTGATCTCGCCTCGGTCGAGGATCTTCTGCGCTCGGACGATCGTATCGCATTGCTGGTGAACAATGCGGGTAACGGCAAGCTAAGCAGCTCGGTCGATATGCGTGATGCCGATGCGAACGCGACGCTTGCGCTCAACGTCGTCGCGCCTACCCGTCTGGCCCGTGCCGTGCTGCCCAAACTCGTCAAGCGCAACTTTGGTGCGATCATCAATATCGGCTCTGTCATGGCGTTTCATGCCTTGCCGATCACGACCCTCTACAGTGCTACCAAGAGCTATCTCCTGACGTTCAGCCAGGGCCTGAAGGGCGAGCTTGCCGAGACCGACGTGCGTGTGCAGGCCGTGCTCCCGGCCGGCACCGCGACCGAGTTCTACGACCACACGGGCATTCCGCTCTCGGCCTTCGATCCGGCTGCGATCATGACGACCGAGAATCTGGTCGACGCCGCACTGGCTGGGTTCGATCAGGGCGAGGACGTAACGCTGCCGTCCGTTCATGATGCGGGTCTGTGGGCTGCCTATGAGACCGCGCGTTCGACCCTGTTCGGCGCGACACAGACCGGTATTCCGGCACCGCGTTATGCTGCCGACTGAACCGTAGCCAAATCAGCAGGAAAGGTCCGCTTTCCAGCAGTCGAGAAGGGAAAGCGGATCGTCTGCGCTCCCACAATTTTGTACATGAGCTCTGGAATGGACCTCCAATATGCCACCCTAGTTCCGATCACCACCAGACATCATCGGGAGTACGGACGAAGGCCGCCAAATGGCGACGAATGGACTCTAAATTGCGTTGCGAAAACCTTGTTGCGGCACAGCTGTTCTCAGTCTTGGGCCGAGATTGTTTTGTCGTAAGCAATTAACTCATTCCACGGGATGTTATCTGCATTCCTGCAAACAAGCAAAAAAACAAAAATGACAGTGGAATATGATTTCCACTATGTTCGCATTGTAATTTGGCAACAGCACGATACGAATGGTAGATTAAGGTCATTCTGACATTGCATCGGTGTAACCAACAATCTCAATTGGTGTTCATACCTTTGAGGAGTAGGTCATCTTGCACGCGCCCTTTCGAAATTCAGAAACGTATCCGAAAGAAAAGAGCCCGAAATTTGCTGCCGTAGGTTTCTGTTTGATCGTTGGGGGTATCCTGCCTTTGTCGCTTTCGGTAGAGGCGGCAAGTATCCAGCATTCCACGCACAGCAAGGCTGGAAACGCGCGGCACCAGGCGAAGGCGAAAGGGCCGGAAAGCCCTCATCGCAATGCGAAAGCCCCCCGTAAAAGCGCCTCGGTGCACGCTACGCCAGTCGTACCAGAGGCATCTGCCACGCGAACCACGCCTTCGCTCGCTTCGGTTACAACGCCTTCGGCCGGTTCTGACGTAATTACGGTTACAGGTACACGCCTTACTCAGTCCCGCCTGACCAACGTTATGGCAGGTGTCACAGTAAGCGCGGCACAGCTTCAGCGCCGTGGTTATTACGATCTCGGAACTGCTCTTTTGCGCGAAAATACAGCCTTCAGTGTGAGCGGGACATCCCCGATCGGAAGTCAAGGCAGCTCTGCTGGTCAGTCTTTTGGGGAACTGCTTAATCTCGGTTCCCAGCGGACGCTTACGTTGATCAATGGCATGCGGTTTGCCGGCGGCTCTTCCGGTGGATTTGGTTCGCAGGTGGATGTCAGCGCCCTCCCCCCTTCACTCATCAAGAGTGTCGAGACAAAACTCGGTGGAGCTGGAGCTGCCTACGGCGCAGATGCCGTTGCAGGTGTGGTCAACTACATTCTCGATGATCATTATAAGGGTGTCAGCCTTAATGCTCAGGGCAATTGGTCCCAAAAGCTCGATGCACCAGGTGAGCGTGTCGCCTTCAAAGCTGGTACGGGTTTCGATCATGACAAGGGCGGTCTCGTTTTCGATGTCGAGTATCGCAATACCGGTGGCATGGTTGCCAACGACCGTCCCGATGTCTTCGGCCGGAATGCGACGCTCTATACGCGCGTCCCACTCGGTCAATCATCACCGTATACCTACATCCTCCAGCCTGGGAGCCGTTTGACGCAGGTCACGGTGACCGGTGTCCCGCAACTAACGGGTCAAGCAAATCCTATCTATACCGGTTCAGCGGGGGCCGCTCTCGCTGGGCAGGCCAATGACGGCATTACCAGCGGGTTGAGCAATGTACCGCTGACTTTCAGCCCCAATGGAAGATCCCTGGTGCCGCTTTACGCAAACAGCTATCTGAAGCGCGACGGCACTCATGGAATTGGCGGCAACGGTGTAGCCTTGCAAGACTACAATCAGCTTGTCGCCCCTAATAACAAGCTTAATCTTACCCTGCTCGGTCATTACGATCTGACAGAACATCTGCATGCCACATGGCAAGGATGGTACGCGCGCGGTACGGCGCAGAGCCAGGTCGCTCAGGGAACCTGGAGCACGCCTCTCTTCGATAGCCCACTTACCCAGAATGCGGGCGGGCAGCTCGATAGCTCGTATTACTCAACTAACGGGACGTGCTCGACACATTGCGTCAATGGTGCCTACCAACTCAGCACGAGCAATCCCTATCTGACATCTGCTGAGCGATCAACGATCCAGAATGCGCTTATTGCAAATGGCCAGGATCCCGGCACTTTTTATCTCTCACGCCTTAATCAGGATCTGGATGCTGGCCTGTACACGACGACAGTGCAAACCTATCGTTTTCAAGGCGGATTAAACGGTGATTTTACCGCATTCAACCGTGTTTTTTCGTGGAAGGCGCAAGGCGAATATAGCCGTTATCTCGATAGCACCCTTCAGCCATCGATCGTTACCGCGAACCTCGTCAACGCCCTTAATGCAACAACCGATAGCAGCGGTAATATAGTCTGCGCGCCAGGTTATCAGAACGCGCCTATCGCAACCCGCAGTTCGACCTGTGCTCCGCTTAATCCATTTGGATTTAACCAGATGACGCCTGGCGCACGAGACTATGTTATCTCGGATGCGCGTTATCGCGACAAGAACGCACAACGCGATCTCCAGGCGGAAATAAGCAGCACCGTTTTCAAGCTACCAGCTGGCGATATTCGCTGGGACCTGGGTTACGAACATCGTCGCGAGTCTTATCATTACGATTCCGGTGCATTCTTCCGCGGCTGGCAACAGCCGGATGGAACCTACAGGCAATATGGTAATTCTGCTCCGGTCCCGAACAGTGGGGGTGCTTATCAAACCCATGAGGCTTTTGGTGAGCTCGATATACCCCTCGTTTCACCTGATATGCACCTACCTGGCGCGTATAGCCTCTCAGCCACCGCGAATGGTCGCTTCATTCACAACTCGATCACCGGAAATTACTGGACGTATATGTTTGGCGGCGCGTGGTGGCCAACGAGAGATTTCGGTTTTTCTGGTAATGTTGCCCGTTCGGTTCGCAATCCGTCAGTAGGCGAACTCTACCAGCCTCGCCAGACCGACTATGAAGCAGGCACTGATCCATGCTCCGATGCAGGAATCACGCAAGGGCCCAATCCAGCTATGCGCGCAGCGAACTGCGCCAAGGCAGGCATCAAACAGCCATTCACATCCAATTACAATTTCTTCACGATCCCGGGAACCGTTGGCGGGAATTCTCACCTCAAGAACGAGACCTCAAAAAGCTATACGGCTTCGGCAGAGTTCGCCCCGCATTTCATACGCGGTCTCGATGTGAAGGCGTCGCTCGTGGACGTAAAGGTAAAGAACGCCATTACGAGCCTTGAACCGGATGACCTGATGGCAGCCTGCTACGATTCGTCGTCCTATCCGAATAACGCTTATTGCAACGCCTTCCAGAGAAGCTCGGACGGACAGCTCGCAAACTTTCAGGCAGGTTACTTCAACATCGCTCAATATGAGACGCGCGCGCTTCAGAGCTCGATGGATTATTATACGCCGCTGTCGCGCTTTGGCTTGTCGCAGAATGCCGGTGATGTCGAAGTGAGCGGCAACTATACGCATTATCTCAAGAGCCAGCAGAGCTATCTCGGCAACACCTATCTTTTGAGTGGAACAACGAGCGCACCGAACGATCTATTCACCCTGAATGCGAATTACATCAAAGGCCCGTTTTCGGGACAGTGGCAGACGATCTGGTACGGTAAATCGAATTATAAAGTTCAGGTCCCTGCAACGACATATGAGAATAACAAACGGCCATCTTTCGCGTACTTCAACCTTTCACTTTCCTATCAAATCACCAAGAATTTCTCCGGGAGCTTCGTTATCAACAATATCACCGGGGCTCTGCCTAAATATCCCGGCACATATAGCGTGACGCGGTATTACGACATGCTGATAGGCCGCTCGTTCCAAATGAGTATTGGGGCGCATTTCTGAGCGAGATAGAACATGAATCTAAGAATCTTACACTACACAGGACTTCTGTCGGCACTCGCCGTCTGCGCGTTCAGCATTTACACGCCCGTGCGAAGCGAGCCCGTAAAAAGCGCTGCAATAGCATGGCGCGAGGGAGACATCGAAGATGCCTTTGCGGAGGCGCAGGAAAAACATCGACCCGTGTTACTTTATTGGGGGGCCAAGTGGTGCCCTCCCTGTAATCTTTTAAAGCAGACCCTATTCAAGGATCCGGGCTTTATCGCTGAGACAAATGAGTTCATCCCTGTTCACCTCGACGGGGATGCAAAAGACGCCCAGATTTGGGGGGAACGTTTCAGGATCCAGGGCTATCCAACGGTAATCGTGCTTTCGTCGAACCGTACAGAGATAACGCGCCTATCTGGCGGGTCTATGGCTGCCAGCCTGACCGAGACATTGAAGATTGCGGCGAAGCGCACCGCTTCGGTCGAGGATCTGCTGAGCAGGGCTGCCGATCCGGCCCATTTGTCACCTGATGACTGGTACCTTCTGGCAAATTTCGACTGGTTTGACGATACACAGCGTCGCGGCGATTTTCAGGAAAAAGCTATTACGTTGACGCACCTGGCTGCCTCGGCCCCCACGACTGCAATGCAGAGGCATTTCGCCCTTACCGCCCTGATCGAAGCCTCTGGCAATCAACATCCTTCCAAGCTCACATCGACGCAGCAAAGGCAATTGCGTACGATTCTTCCCCTAATTCTCGCGGATGCGTCTGAAGTCAGAGCTAATCGTGAGGAACTCAGCGACGACGTGGCGTCGCTGATACTAGCATTACCTGATCACTCAGTAAGGCGTAGCCTGGCTAGCCAGTTGACAGTCGTGCTCGACCGTTTGGATGTGGACGCTGCCATCTCACCGGCGGAGCGTCTATCGGCTATTGGCGCGGAAATAGAGTTATCCAAGGCTGATAACAGCGGCAAGATATCACCCGAGCTTCTGGATAAACTTCATCAACGCATCTCGTTTGCCGATAAGACTATCTCCGATCCACTCATGCGGCAGGCAACGATGCCGGAAGCGGGACAGCTACTTATAGAAGCAGGCGAACCCAAAGCTGCGGCTAAACTTTGGGAAGCAGAAATACCCCGTTCAGTCGCGCCCTATTACTACATGGCTGACCTTGCGGATCTGGCCGAGTCCGTTAAGGATAATCGTGCCGCAGTAGGGTGGTTGGCCAAGGCGGCAGATAGTGCACAAGGGCCAGCAACGCGCCTTCAATGGGCAGTATTATACTCGCGCGGTGTGATAAAACTGGCGCCGGACGACAAAGCGGCGATCAGCCGTTCAGCAGACACAGTCGTTGCCGCCTTGCGTGGTAATACCAGCGGATACGCAGCGCGTTCCGCGAGAAGGCTCAACGACTGGGGTAGTATGTTGAAGATTTGGAGTGCGCACCATGACGGGGCCGCTATACTCGCACGCGTTAGTACAGAACTGGATGACGTCTGCGCGCGCGGAAATTGTTATAACGTAATAAGAAGCTTATAAATGGTCGTCTGGATGTCATGCATCAGCGCTATTTTCCCAAGGATGGATGGTCTGGCGGCCAGCAGATTGGATCACCAGACGATCATGATTTACGCGACCTACCTGAAGGCGCACCGCACGGCCTCGAGCCTGCGGTTAAAAAGAGGCTCCAGGCCGCCTGATAGGGCGGACCAAAGGCGGCGTGAACATGAAGCTGCACGCGGTGACGGACAGGAATGGCCGTCCGATCAGGTTCGTCATGACGGCAGGCCAGATCAGCGATCACACAGGGGCCGCTGCTCTGCTGGACGATCTGCCCGCGGTAAAGTGGCCCCTGGCTGATCGCGGCCATGATGCCGACTGCTTCAGGGACGGGCTGTAGGAAAAGGGAATTTGACCCTGCATTCCAGGCCGGAGATCCCGCACGATGCCCGTGAACTACGATAAACGCCAATACCGGCGCCGCAATCGTATCGAGATGGAGGGTTCGAAAAACCCCTTGGGTCTGGGACTGCTGGTGTGATTCCATTCCTGCTGTGATGATTGGGGGAGATGGCTCATGAAGCAGTCTGGTTTCTTTGATGTTGACGAACGGCTTG
>Ga0157362_1000244_pt1 | contig 17264 bp, 6 predicted proteins | sample AttlaeALBM3_FD_111480 | JGI IMG/M metagenome (GOLD analysis project Ga0157362, IMG submission 111480) | Fungus gardens microbial communities from leaf cutter ant in Ribeirão Preto, State of São Paulo, Brazil - Atta laevigata ALBM3 | ecosystem: Host-associated > Fungi > Mycelium > Unclassified ... | reverse complement strand
CACGGCGATAACTCGCAAACTCTGGCATCTCTGAAAAAACCCGCAAAAGCCTCAAAAAGTATTATCAAACGTTAAAATATGTTATTAAAAATAAAATCACCCTTCTCTCTCATTCTTTCTCTTTGTTCTCCGCAGAATAATTAGGAATGAATTTTTAATTCGACTTGCTGTTGTTGGAAAGGCAAGATTACTTGATAGGAATTGTGTTTCTCGTCAACGCCACATGATGAAAAATATCGTCCATAGTGAAAAATATTCACGCCCCATGGCATACGGACGTCAGAAGCGATTTAGGGAGCTGGTACTACGGGTGAAAGTCAAATAGAAACCCCGCCGTGTTGAAATACGATGTCGGAACGTCCCTCGGTACGGTAATGGAAAGAGTCAGGTCGCGCTTCTGTATACAGGGTGTGCCGAAATAGGTGGACGGCTTAGTAAATTATTTACACACAGTATTATTAAGATACGTTTTCGTAACATATGGCGCGCATAAACAAGAGAACGACACGTTACATTCCGAGAAAATAGGTGCACGATCGCAGTCCTCCTCGCAGCAACAGATTTTAATTCGTAGCAGCGAAAGCGCGTGCCGCTAAAAATTCGTGCAGTCACGATAACATGCTACGTGCTCCGTGTGTTACAGGCAAAACTGTATCAGTGTCTAAAAAAGAACGAAAGCTGGAAGAACTTTCCTTGGCGTTTTGCCCGTCGAGAAAGTTAATAGTCACGCTCACATTCAAATCATAATTTTATTTCATTGTAAAGACCACAAGCTCTTATTTAATCTGCTAATTTACATTACAGCTTCACAAGCACATGAAAATCCATTATAATAGTGTGAAACTATATAATAATCATTAAATTTCATTAATGGATCAAAATTGTTGCACAATCACGAACTCGCAGGTACTTCATGATTGTATAAAAAGAATAAAATAATTGTTTTAAAATAATTAATCTGTTTGAGATAAGATAATTTGATATTAAAAGAATCGATCGACTGACACTCATGTTAGTTAATATATTGTCACCTTGTACATCATATAATGTCTCTATACCGGTGCGAACCCTCGCACGAGCGATTGCGGTCGGTTCACGAAGGGCAGACAGGGATGTCTTTAGGGGACGGACTCTTTACGACATTATGTATCACTTAAATACCCTCCCGCCGACAAATAGCCTGACTCATGGGATTTTATTAGGCCACCGTGAGCATATTCTATCGCGAGATAATGGCGGGCGCCGACCGAGCATGACACTTGGTTACGGTCGTACGAACAAGCGTGTTCATATTCGCATGTACAGATATGTACACGATATCGCGAGAACGAAACGTACGTTTGTAGTGGTAGGCGCTTATGTCAACCATTAGGGAGAGGAAGTAAAAGACGAATTAAACGGGACGTCCCTTTTTCGTTAATCAGCCACGATTTATGGACGTCAGTACGTCGCTACCATTAGTCGCAGTCAGTGACAAAAGAATGTAGTAATGGCAGTTCACTGTTGTTACATACATCAAAACGCACCGGCTGCACCGATGTTGAACGGATCGATTAGTCACGCGCTGGGATATCGAAAATTTCTCTTTCTCCATTCGTATTATCAATATTATAATTTAGAGATTTCGATTTATTAAATTTATGTATAGAGAAAGGAAGGCGAGATTATAGAATACCATTTTGTTTTAATGAAATGACTTAGTAGATATTCATATGACATAACTATTTTTAGTACAAGTTTTTTAATTCACAGAGTGATATCAATTATAGTATAAAATACAATTTCGAACATGGTACAATCTACGAAATAAAATTTGAACTCAATTTTTATAATTCAAGTTTGATTTTTTCTGTTTGGTCCTTCACACAATCAAAGATACCTAACTTGAACTTCGAAAATTGGATTATTTTATTTCGTTCAGAATATTACAGATAAAAGTTCTTTGGATGTATAGAACGAGCATAATTTACAAAAAACTAAAGAAAGGTTGCAATTATGAAATAAAAGGGGAAATATAGAATACCACTAACTAGGATATATTTTATTACTAAATTTGATTCAATTATATTAATTAAAAATCACATTCACACACAACCCGGACTGAAGTTAAAATTAAAGTTTAATTAATATCAGCATACTTCTCAAAATTACGTAAAAAGTACACACTTATAAAACTATCTGCTACTTGCAAAACTGAAATGCAACTTTTACGACAACGCAGTAAACACTAATGATCATGGTAATGTCTAAGTAGCAGACTGTGAAAAAATAATTTTGACGGTAGTCTCCAGAATGCACCGCAAACTATATAAAATATCATATTGTTCCTCACATTTCCTTTAATCTTTTTTTTTTTGCTTATAATATCGTTTATGTATTATAATCATATTAATATTATTTCACGTAATTTAAAAGAAAAAACAAATAAATCAATAAAAGAAAGTAAAATTGTTTACGCATCTGAAAATTCAATGCATGTTTAAATTCAAATGAATCGATTTAATCGTGAGTTAGCATTATTAACAATTGTTCCTCCATCTGTGTTACAGTCAGAATCTGAAAAGGATAAAGGATCGTCGGATAAAGTTAATTTACGAAGGTTGTCAGTGCGACTGTTTTCTTGCGACATAATTGTGCGAACGCGGCTCGTAATAGTCGACGAATTGAATTACATTCGGTGCGATGAAGAAAATGCTTCGTGTTAATATCACGCTGCGTGTCTCCCAGATTTTAAACGCTCGCTCTGGCATAAACAGTTCGCTTTGTCACTGTACCGTAATAAAGCCTCAGAAAGACGAAAGCGCGTTTAGAAACAATTTTCGAAGCACTCCCCTTATGCTGTAATCTCGCCGATCCTCGAAGTCGCTCAGAGACAAGCTCATAAGGTAACGGTCGTAATGGTTAACCAAGAACCTCAAATCTTCGTCTTAAGGTTTCTTGAGATGATCATAAATTCCTATTAACGAGTTTCCCTCTATTAGTAGTTCAAGGCACCACAAGCTTATGCAAATATTCTATCGCGAGAATAAAACAAGAATGCTTTATTTAATCCCGTTGCTGAAGCATCTTTACATCAGAAAATACATAAATAAAAAAGAGTAAAAATTCTCCTTGTTTTCTTAGTTTATGCACGCGTCAAATTCTCATATTTTAGATGAACATGTCCGCACACATCGTATCAATTTTACCATCATCAATTTTTCCAAGTTATATAACCTTTCGACGAAGGGTTTTCGGAAAATGAATTTCATGTATACATCGTGTTATACGTCGATAAATCGAGCCGGAAGGGATAAAAGCCGACGACGAAAGGCGAATGTCGTTTAAAGCCCTCTAGTTTCTGCAACATTCTTGTAAATTCGCTGGGACGAAATCCCCTTAAACCGAAGCGCATTTTCGTTGATTAACTCGATGTTCGAAGTTTGAATATTTATAACTTGTGCGGAGTGACAAGATCCGAATCTAAGAGTTTCGGAACAAAGCGAATACACGGCGTGTTGTCCTGATAGTAAATTCCCGATGGTTGTCGATTCGCAAAAAGGTAACGTTTACTCATGGAACAAAGAAGTTAAAGAGAGGAGAAATGATTTTTGTAATGATACATGTTTTACCTACATGAGGAAAACGAAAAATTTAAATTAACAAATGTTTGTAGCAACGAATTCTAAATATTAAACAGAAAAAAGAACTTGGATGAATAGAGTAATAGAGAGAAAGAGAGAGAGAGAGAGAGAGAGAGAAAACAAGTATTATTTTAAAAAGGTTCGTTAAATTAAATGTCAACTGTAATACATACATTCATTTATAAATATATGTAATATAAAAAACATCAAAATATAGTTTAAACGTCAAGTAAATAAACATACCGCTCCCTTATTTCAAAAGTGACAACTAAAAAAATGTGTTTTTCAAATTATTACCATGAATAAAATAATTAGATAAACGTTACCCTGATAGTGTCATAGAAAATGAACTAATTTAAAATCATAAAAAATTGTCACAACTAAAAAAACATAAGTCTTTAAAAAAATCAAACTCACTTTAAAAGATTGGTTTTTAAGAATTACAAAACAAAAATAACAGAAATAACATTTGTTCAAGAATATATTTTTTAAAATATTATTTAATTAATTAACAATTTTTTCTTAAGTTGAAAAAATTTTTCCTCTTTCAGAGAAATATAATTTTTTTAATTATTTGTGCCATTTTTGAAGTAAAGGAGTGATCAGATAATTAATTACAGCTTAAATAATTTTGCTAAAATAATGCATTATGTTGTATTTAAATTGTTTAAGTTGCAAATTAATTAAAATCTTCTAAAAAATAAATTATCATATTAATTTACCGTGCTGTAAAAATTTCATAATTACTGAAACATTATTTCATTGTTACAATTACGGATGTAATGTCCAAGAGAGTATATTAAAGAATTCAGTATCCACGTATTTATGATTTCGTTTACGGCCACAACATAAAGCGTATAACATGGTACAGAGCAAATTAAGCGATTCTCTCCCAATTGCCGATGTAATAACGAAAACCGATTGTAATACGCGAGATATCGTTTTCTTCCACTGTATCGGCTATAATACAGCGGCCAATTCCAATAATCCGGGCTTCCACGGAGCGAGAATCCGACGGACTATACAATATCAGACGGTTCAGGTGCAGTCGATACGGGTCAACTAGCGATGCCGTCTTCTGGCGCAGCAGCGATGCATCGTGAATGCATTAATTCGTAAGGGACCACTAGTGCAGTCTGGTTCTAATCGGCGCATAGCAGTTTCCCTTGACGGTTCTGGCGATTAAGCAGAAAATCGCCATTGGGGACAACTATATTATCGTGTAGCTGTATAGTTAAGCGCGCATTATAGTCAAGTGTTCTTTCTTAGATTTATCTTTAATCTTTAATCTTTTTCTTTAAGACCGATTAAGTAAATAAGTGGCCACAGCATTCCACGCTTAGGTATCTTAAAAATCTTATTTTATGAAAAATAAAAATTGTCTAGAAATCTTTTCATTATTTTTCATTATTTTTCCTCTATCTTGTAAGATAAATAATGTAAATTTAATTTTATACGTACTATTAAAAAAATGTCAGAGAATTTGCGGGCTGTCGTATAATTGCTAATGCCAATGTGAACCTTGCTATTTATTTCATCAGAGCGAGGAAGGCACTGTTTTCCTGATGAAGTGAATAGTAAGGTTCACGAAATGTCAGCATTAACAATCTCGAAATAGCGATAATCATCAAATCCTTTGGCACTTTTTAAAATATCCATAAAAGCCTCAAAAGTACTATTAAATATAATATATAAGTATAAAGATAAAATTTATTTAGAACATTATATTCCGAACATCCTACCTATCTACTTAAAGATTAAATTCACTTATATAGCATGACGCAATCTAATTTTCCCCCCATAAACTATTTTTCGTCAATGGATTGCACGTAATACTAATCTCACGTGTCTCTTTCTTGCGGGAAAGTGATAATTACTCGGAGTTGTATGACAATCACGCCACCGAATGGAAATCAAAGGATTTTACGCTTCATTGCTAAATGCATCAGAAAACAAAGTACGAGCAACATCTACGCTCACTGTGACCCTCTACTTCTCCTTCTATTCGCTTTCAGCCTTTTTCCATTAGCGCATGTTTTCAGTGATATCGGTCGTCCGATGCCGTTCCAGTTGGTAGATAATTGCGTTCCCTTCTGGTATCACCTGATCCAATTCCGAACGCGTAACGCTTTTTGCTTAGTTACACGCTTGCGCGTAAACCTAACTGTACGCTCACACCGTAACACACAGTGTAATAATGAAAGAGAATACTGGGGTGTTTTAAGTGTATGTAGGTATACACAACTGTCATCCGCGCGCATGTGCGTGCGCGTACAAGCCATTTCACGCATTTCCAGCGTCACGCTGGAAAATTCACGCCGCCAAAGCAAGGGGTAGTAGAAAGGAGAGAAACGGAGAGCTCGATTACATTTTCCATTAGCGGTCGCACCAAGCTTTCTTCGGGTCCTCGTTGCATGCTATTCCGGCCGGCACTCGTGCTGATTATCAACGCATGAGGGTTCGGGTCAGGTTGCCATTTTTTTTTACTCCTTTCTTTCCCTATCTCCTGTACGCCTCATTTGCTATTCTCTTACGCGACATATCTCGCGTTGAACTATATGCGCCAAGCCTTTGCGTCGAGAACGCATTACACATTGCGGTGAACTATATACGGGCGCCGCCACCGCGTCGCGTCGATTGAAATGCAAAAGTTCCCGTCGCATTCGTCCACCCCATCCAGGTAATAACGAAATATTCGGATTGATGTTGTTATACGTATCCATCCTAAATAGATTCCGCGGATAAAACAGACGGACGGTACGTGCGAGCTGATTACGATTCAGATTTCGCGATATTTTTACAGCATATGATTGAATGAACAGATTGAATGCTATAATGATGTATACGCGTGAAAATGTATGAAATGAGAAATGGATATAATAACTGCTATCATTTTAACATTATCAATTTAATGTTGGATTATTGACTGGTATTATGAAAATGCTATTTACTTGATGCAATTATTGTTTTCAATTAGCTCTTATACCTAATTAATATTTAATCGTATAATAATAACGGTTACACACTCATACGTACGTAATGCATTTTAACGTTTCTAATTTGAAACAGTTAAATGACCGTTACGTCTGTAACGATCTATCTAATTTTAAATAAAATAAGAGAAATTGAAAATGAAATTTAATTAATTAACTTCATCCAGAATAAATAACTACACCTGTCGTAACTGAGTAATTGCAACGCGATGAACATTACAACTTTTGTATAAAACACTTTTCAAAACGTGTCGCCCCTGCTAATTCGATTCAAATTCGCCAAGCCCTCCACAGAAATTTATTCGCATGTTTGCAAATCGCCCAATGTATCTACTCGGCTAATGGTTTCCTTTATACTGAAAATTTAATTAAACTCTTGCTGGTAGCTTATGAATAAAATTTTGTAAAGATCTAACGATATTTACTGGTAATTTTGTAAAGATCTAACGATATTTACTGGAGCACGCAAAAAGGTATGCAATATCGGCTTCGACATGTAATTCTGTGGCTCGTATCTCTAAACCCAGGCCATGATTAATTTCGCATTATTGCCGTTGCACATAACGGTGCGGCGCATAAACGAAAGAGCAACCGAACGCGCAGAAATCGGAAATAACGGATTTATCGCCTCAGGGGAAGATTCCACCGATTTTAAGTGACGCCCCGTTTGGGTGTATACGCGCTAGCTCTTTCGGCTGCACGCCTGAATGCATCACCCAATGCACCGAAGCGAACAAATTCTCGTCGTCGCGGAATTCTCGTCGTCGAAGCTGTGGAGCAACATTAAACTCGTTCATCGAGTGGTGAGGTCGGGGATGTTAATTTCATGGCAAAAGATAACAAGAAAATTCGCCGCTGGCGGTGAGAAACAAGCTATCTCGATAGAGATTAATAACTACAGACTGTAGCAAACGTGACTAGGAATGCGAATCGCACATTAAGATCACTAAAATGTGTTTTTCCTGACGATACTAAAAGTCATATTAATCAGGCAAAAAAGAAATTTCACGAATTATATATGTAAGAAATTGGATTCGGTAAAATAAGTTCGTTTTCACATATAATGTAGCTTAAATTACAAAATGGCAAACAAAGGATACCATAGATACAATAATGGATAGTTTTTGAACTATGGTGTACTAAAGATGTAAAATTTGGGCTCATAGAGCACCTTCAATACATCATAGCTCAGAAATTATCCATTATTAAGTTTTATATCTGTGATATATTGTTATATCTATTGTTATGTTAAAAAACATAATATTTTACATCTTTGTTACATTATAGATCAAAAACTGTCCAATAATGGACAAAAAATGTGCCCAGCAGTCTCTACTTAGGAATCGTTGTGTCAAGACAGATATTTTACAATAATCTTTAAATTAAATTTAATTTTATTATGATTGTCTGCTACGAAAAAATGTTCATTATCTATATAATTTTAATTGTGTAATGGATCGTGGTACTTATGCTATAATTCCAATAGTCTATCAACTATTGGGAAACCCACACATTATATGGAAAATTTGATTATAGCACAAGAATTTGTTGTCTAATAATGGACAATTCATTCTGAAGATGACTCGAAAGAGGAGTCGAAACATTAAAATTCTATTATGGTTGCGCTTATCGAAATCACATGAAGGTTTATAGAATGAATTTAATAAATATAAAATAATTAATAATAACTGTTAACTGCGTTGACTCTTACAGCCTTTATTACTTTTTATTATTTTAATTAATTAAACTCATCTTAAGACCTAATTTTCCATATAATTAATGCAGGTTCTTTGACTTAAGAAAAAAAAAAACATTATACCTAAATTATCGTGAGATATTTGAACTGTCAATAGGTCGTCGAACCGAATGAATAATATCGCAATCCACTATGATGCTCTATCAAGATGCAACGTTATCGAACCAACTAGATTATAACCGCTCGCATGTGTCCGTCGATTGCTTATAATGGCAACGTCGGCCGTTGAACGTTCCGTAAACGTCAGATCGCGCGAGGAGTATAATTCGCGGTAGGGCGGACAGAACGAGTTTCCATCGATTTATTGCTAATCGGCCGGCGCGAGCAATTAGAGATAGAAGCGGAAGAGCAGTCGGCGGGCGAGCACGGGGCGGATCGTTGATTTTAATCGGCTATTCATTCGCGGAATGCTCGTATCCCAGGGAAAACGGGTCCGCTATGGCCTTTGTGCAACGAGAACAAGCGGAAGCGAGCATCGGAGCACGTAATTTTCATAACTTCTCGCGGAGACAATAACCGCGTGCTTCTCAGGTACCACCTTGCCGCGAAGAGATAGGTAGGGCAGCTAAGTGGCTGGAACCGGCGCGGCGGATCTGTTCCCTTTCGCGCCCTCTTCTCCCTTTCCCTTCCACCCTTACTTCTCGCTTTTCACACTGTCTGCCACATCTTACACTCTCTTTGTGTTTTCCGATGCAACCGCTCTTCCGCCACTTCGCCTCTGTAATCCGCTGGCTGCTTCTTATCCAGACTGAGGAACATTTTGTAATATGGCAAACAAATCTAATTTGCATATTTACGAGACTCTCGAGCCCCATTTAAGTCCGATGCAGCGGGATATTCGCCTTATCATCTGCTTCAAGATACAGGAGCTTCCTGATGCTTATCGGAGAATCGGTCGAAGACAACTAGACGCGTGGCATATCGTAGAAGCTTATCGACGGATATCGAAGAGCATTGAAAGGACCTATAACCGTTTACAGCGATAGATCAACTCGCTGACAGTTGCGAGATACGTGAAAGACGTGGGGAATTGTACGAGTATCTGAAAAGGACCTCCAATTCATCATCTCAACGATCGTATACGCGACTGCAGAACCATCCGTGTTTTATGTTGTTCCGGTGTCGCGCATCAATGAGCATAAAGTTCCCAAAGGGGGACCCGGACGAGTTTTTTGGTCCACGAGCAGCTTCAGCCCCGTCGAATCTTCGCGCGCCGCTATGACTTCTCCTTTATTGCGCTCGCTTGAGCGATCACGAAGAAATCAAATTACTTCCGCTGTGCGCGAGTTTGTGTGTGCGCGACTTTCTCGTAAATATATATTTTCGAACCCGCAAGCATTGCGCTCTTGTCCGACGGCGAACTGAAATGTTTGTGGATGATTCATAAAGTTATTGAAAACTTTGTGCGTCATGTATACCGCTGCATCGAATCAAGAGTTCACGACAGACTTTAAATAGCGACCAAGTTCTGCAAATACATTTCCGACTTCGTTTGCTTCATTCTAAAAAAGATCCATCTTCATATATAAAAATAAAATGCAAATATAGGAAAAAATATAAATAAAAGTAAATGTTTATGCCGATATAAAAGAGTGAAAATATTTTAAATAATGTTAAATATTATACGATGAATATGATAATTAAAAAAACATCAAATCTGTATATGTAAAATCGACATATATAATTAATAATAAAAATCCAATTTATATTATATATGCAATCAATTATTATATATTTGATTTATTTAAATTTCGTTTAAAAATGCATTGAGTTAATTGCACAAATAAAATGCTAATTAATTATTTCGCTTTCGTGAAAACGAAATGATAACGGCTGAATTAATTTCTTGAAGTAATTTTTTTATATAATTGTGATATGTTAAAATCCACATTTCACTATTGCATTCGACATATTCCACTTTATTGCAGTTAACTTATCTCCGCAGCCAATAACGTATATATTCGCAAATTAAATCCGCTTTTCCCTTACGTCATATTCATCTATAATATTGCATCAAGCAAACGGAAACTGTCTTCGTCTCTTCATGTTAAGAACTGTACATCATCCGTCAACCCTCTTTCATTACATTCGCACGAGCGGCCACCAAGGGATCAAATTAGCCGCTTTTGATGTGGATCCAGCGAGGTGGATGTGCAATTCGTCCGCGGTTCGAATGTGTCTTCTGATACAGAGGGTCTTGCGCGCGTACACGAAGTAGCCGCGAGGGGTTCCACGCGCAAACTCCTGAAGAACGAGCGTGGGATCGAAGCGGAAGGGTAGCGATGGGAGTCGGATGGGAGCTACTGGCTCAGACCCGAACACCCGGAGGGCACTGCGAAGTATCTCACGTGCGGATAGCTCCACGTGTTATGTAAATATGTTCTCGCGCTCGTGCCTCCTTAACGAATATCGCCAAAGTTTCGCGATTACGACCGGGATAAAGGCCTCGAGATGTGAAATTGCTATGGGCGATCTGAGAGAAATGATTCTCAACACGGTTCGTTGTTACACGATCCGCATCAATGGTTAATGTTCGATTGAGTCAGTGCCTGGAGGCACGGATTGTTATCGACAAACGAGGTGACGATTTTCTAACAAATGCTTGGGGTAAAAATAGATTATAATGATCTAAAGTATGATATCGTCGAGATATCATCTTCGTTGTTTCAATAACAAAAGCTTTACGGTCATTTTGCTGTTTCAATATTTTGCTATCGATTATAATTCTGTAAAAGAGAATTATTTTGCAATTCCTTTGAAACATGAGTTCTGCAAAATAATTTTTAATTTCAAAAGGTATAAAAGAAAAATTGTAATAGAAAAACTAAAACTCTTCAATTTTCTTCAATTTTACAATTTTATTCTACAAAAACATATAATTTTTATATAGATTTTTTACAATATTATACATTAGAGAAATATTTTTGAAAAATTAAGAGATAAGAGAATTTTGTTATAATCATTGTAACAACATCTTGTATAAATAATGAACAATGAAACAAAGAGAGCTCACAGGAATGAGAAGATTACATTGATAAAAGCAAATTTATTATAAACGGTACTTCAAACTTCTACTGCATTTATGCAAGTATATTATTCACTAAGCTACGCAATATACATATATATAGTATTCTTTGATCTTTTGATTCCGAGATAGAATAGTACAGGCAATTTACAGATATAAATGGAGTGCTTATCTCTCACACGAGAAAAGATATGCAATTATGAACTAGAATTCTAATTATCTTTTTTATTGTAATTTATAGTGTGAATATAACTGTTCTTAGTTATTGAGAGAACTTAATTATCTCTTGTAATTTTTTTCTACGTTCTTTTCTTAAAGATTAATATCGAAATAACAGTATAATGATATCAATTTTTAAAGAATCAATCTTTAACGGGGGCCTATTTTTTAACTCATAATTTTTCCTTAAGTAAGATATATTATAATTAATGTTATATTTTTATTATATTTCTTGCCTCAAAATATAACTGTTTTACGCCATCTTCAGATAATGTTAAATAAATAAATAATGTCAGATAATGTAATCAAAGATATTCTTATTTTATCTCGTAAAACACAAAATATATCTGAATACATGTATTTTCTTCAGCTATTTCTTCTCGGTTTTTTAAAATATCATGCGTTTAATTGTTAATTTCTTCGGATTTATTTTAACTGTTATTATTCGAATATTTTACTGCCAACTATGTCAGCAATCAGATGTTTTTTTCTATTGAATGACGAGCGTTTCTAGATCCCCTAGTTAGATCTTAGGTAAATCCCTCGAGATCGGCGACATAACGTCGACGTTGTGAAAAAGCACCCTTGATTAATGCAAACGACGCACGCATATTCTCTATTCTCTTATCTCCCATACGCACACACCCCTGCCTTGCAAGGCGTGCGTTATCGGCACTATCACGTGGATACGACGCGTCGTCGGTTTTGTAGTCGTTGCTTTCGCTTGTGCGCGATGGATCGCGTGAGATTGAAGCTAGTCTCGATTCTTGAATTACGTTCACGATCGGCAAACACTTTGCTTATCCGAGCGAGCACTCAACGCGGTAAATAGCACTTATCGATTAACTGGTGTTGATTAAAGTTGTTTGTTTTGTTTGTCGTGAGGTAGATTGCAGTAAATCGACATGCAACGGATCTGTAAAAAAATTTTGGGCCACCATTTCTGTCTGATAAGTTGATGATAAGTTTTTATCCAAGTTGAAATTTTTTCCGTGAAAAAATTGTAATAAAATTAAATATTAAAAAATATTTTCTAAATATAAACTCAATCTGCAACTAAAGAATCAGACTTAACTGCACTTAAAGAATCAGAAAGATTTAAATTTAAGAAAAAAAAACGCAATTATAAGCAGTTATTAAAATCAATAAAATAATTAGGCACATAAAGAATCGTAATAGGTCATAATATGCAGTTTGCGAATCGTAAAGTATTAACGAAACTTAATTAAGTAATAAAGGATTTAAATTACCGGCAGAGATACGAAATTTATAACTTTGATATTTTACATACAGTTAATTAGCTATACACAATATACCTACAATATGATAAAACAAATATATTCGCTCGTGAATGTGATATTTAGTAAAATTTGAAAAAGAAAAAGAGAGGGAAAAGAGAGAAAATATATATAATATATTGTAATTCATATTCTCTCTCTCTCTCTCTCTCTCTCTCTTTCTTCGAATTCCACAAATTCTTGTTATATTCACTAGGACAGGCAAATATATTTGTTTTATCATATTTGTTCGAACAAACTCGCTAACAAGTACGACATATTTAATTTGCATTCACCGACATGCCAGCTAATCTATCAAGAAAGAGTCAGAAAGGCGTATATAGAATAAAAGATCTAGAATATTATCAAGGGTAAAGAATTAATTTAGGGAAACATGTCGGAAAATAGAAAGTTCAAGCCTCACTGGGCGCGTTACATAGTTCGTGTTCACATTCTTCAGAGAACGTTATCATTATCCCATAAGAGTCAGCGGTAAGAAATTACAGTAATTAACCCAATTAAAAAAAGGGATATACTAATCTGGTTAATGAAAACTTGATAGCGCATCGCGTGGCAAAAGCTACCATTCCCGCTGTTGTTTCTCGATGGATTACATTATAATACGTGCGCTTTAGCGTTTAATTCCACGCGACGTTTATATATATAAGCGAGCGAGCGCTACAAAACGACAGACGGACGGACTACCTCGTCTTCGTACGTGTTCACGTTAATTAACGTATAATTATTTGTAACACACTGTGTCACACGCGGTTCCGCGCGCGGGTCCATCGCATCTGCATACTCGTCCACGATGCGGAATAGCGACGGGCATAATTCATGAATGCATCCCCTGAGGCGTGAGTACAAAAGCGAGTAAATCGTTACCGGCTATCCTTTTTCCATGGAAATTCACGCGAGCGCTCGTGTGTCGGTTTACCAGAGGTCGAGATGTTTTTCACGGCACAGTTTTCCAAGCCCGGCCGCCGGCGCCGCCTTCCATGAATTATAAACGCCGAGGAAATGAGGAAGTTGCTTAAAAGGATTTAAATTCTGACGCGCGCCAACCGGCCGACGTCGCCTACCAAGTTTCTTCTTTCAATCTCCACGCGTCGTAAACTCCTTTCTCTCCGAGCGATATCATTTCAACTTTTGCGCGAAATTGAAAGCGGGCCGGAACATATCGCCCGAGAATCAACGGCGCGAACGTGGCATGCACGTCGTCGTTTCCTTCTCTTTCTCTTTCCTTCCTACTGCAGCGCGTTTCATTCCGCACCTTCATAACATACGGGTTATCATGCCAAGCGGGTTGAAGTGAAAATAAATTGGCGCGGCGCGTTCCGAGAGTTTTCATTAGACTTTTCGAAGGGAGAAATTGTTGTTTATTGACACTTGAAAGCGAATGATTATAAATGAGAAAAGATTTGTAACTTCTAAAACAATAAATGTTTCCCGAGATTGTAAGAACATTTTAGTAGATTGAGAAATTATTTTTCTTCCTTATCAATATAGCAAGATAAAATATTTCTATAACTAAATAGAAATTGTTTTGTCATAACAAGTGAGATTGAATTCGTTTAATTAAAAAAAATCTAAAAATTGAAAAATTTATTGCATGACCAACATTAATAATTTTTTATAACTAGAAGGCAAAATGAAGGACCGATTCGCAAAAGTTTGCCACGATATTTACGACACAACGTGATCCCGAAATGACAGTGAACCTGCATTCCTTGTCATTCCTCTGCATCTATTGTACATTTCATCGAGGTAACGAAGGAAAAAAATAGGAAATGAGAAACAAAACGGAAAACAACGAAAAGTCTAACAGCCACGAGAAAAAGAATTCCTAAGTAAATTACAAAGAGGAACGTATACAGAGAGCAAATGTAGCACGTTGACGAGCATAAAACTTGCATTACTGTCTGACCATTCTTGCAAAAAAATATCTGACTAGAAAATATAATTCCTGCATTCGTAACTCGTCTGACCTACATTCCATTCTCCGTCTGTCGTACATGTGGCGTAAACTAAAAAGTTTATGACAACAACTACAAATAATACAAAAAAGGGTATCGAGTTAAAGCTACAAAATATAGAACGAATGTAAATGATATTGGATAAAAGAAACTTGAGGCAACTTATTTAAGCAATTACATTATATCTCGAAATTTTGCTCGCAATTTTTATTTAACTAAATTTGCGTATTCGTTTAAAGTTTTTAGAAACTCTTGTTCATCATCCTTAAGAGACGTGAATAATAATTCAATCTTCATTAAATATCGCCTTATAAGTGTATGCGACTATCATAATCCTTCACTGTCTTTTCCGAAAGCATTCGCTATTACGTTTATATATTTATCATTAGCTAATTTTCTATGGCATCTATTTCCATTTGCTTAAATCTAATTTTGCATTCACACACAACATGAGATGTCTTTTCAAAAATGTGCATTTGAAACAATCATTGCGCCATTGGGCACAGAACAGAACCATAAAATTGTAATATTGCACAGGGGATGAAAAACTGGGGGATAAGTGTGTCGTAACATCCCATGACATGTCGCAAAACCCCATTCGAAATCAGAGAGAGAGAGCTCTTGTTTGCTTTTTTCTTCATCCCTTTTCACTCTATTCTTTTCTTTCTCCTGCTTTCCTCAACCCCTGTGTATTTTTCCGCATCGAGTGGTTGGACAAAAAAAAGTGAAATGTCGAGAAGAGACGGGCGCGAAGAACCGGCACCCTTGGATACACGAGCGATAAAGGCTGCACAATACAGCCAGCATTGGCAAATGAGGGTGTCTCGTCTTTCTGATTGCCCTTGAGACCATTTGTACGCCTCGATGAATTGAGAAGGAATGAACAGAATGAAGATTAACCCCACGCGAATAAGCTGCTCATTCGCAGTGACGAAAATCAAAGATGAGCTGTGATGAAAAGAATCGAGCTGATTGGGAAAACTTCATTGACACTGATCCAAAGAGTAGAGTATTTAGAAATTCTAAACAAAAACGGTCTTAGAAATTAAAAATATATTTCTTAAATATAATAAATATAAGAATCATTGAATTCATTACACGGAAAAGTCAGTTTTGCTGAAATATCTAAAAATTTAGTTAAAACGGAAAATAATTTTGTTGAATCATTAAAATAATTATATAAGACGCTCAAACTGATTGACAGAATGTTAAAACTTTTTGCAGCATTGCTTATCCACACTGAAATTCTTATGTAATTATTTTGATGGTTCAAAATTATTTTCGGATCTGTATTTAATTAAATTTTTAGATATTTCAGCAAAATTGTTTTTTCCGTGTAGATACAGATTTAAAGATAATTTTAGACGATTAAAATAATTATGTAGGATGCTGAACTGGTTGCTAAAATGTCAAAACTTTTTACAGCATTGTTCATCACATTTGAAATTTCTACCTAATTTTAATAGTCCAACAAAATTATTTTCGGATCTGTATCTTATTAAATTTTAAATTAGATACTTCAGTAAAATCGTTTCCTTACAATTATGTCATAACATATAGTAAATCTTTTAGTTTGTTCTACAAGGCGTAACTTAAATGTGATTGCCGCAATTCCAATAACTTCATAGACCAGGTCTATTTACCCAAGTTGCATCTAAATGTGTGACAATTTAAACGGTCATCGAGAAGTCTTCCGACGGCAATAATATATCCCAGCCGTTACAAAGATGGACGACTGTAATTTAAGCGAACACGCAACAGTTCGTGATATTTACAGCCGTATTAATGTCGTGCTTGCTATAAATTGCTCGGCTGCTACTATACTTGCAGTAATTCGAGGAACCAGGAACTATTTTAATACAATGCTTATCGTTTTAATAATATTTAATCTCGGAATGATTTAAATATGCTCATGAAATAAAAGACATTAAATAAGCTTTAATCAATTTAGCAGAAAATCATGTAAAATAATTTTAATATAATAAAATATAATAAAAAGAAAATGAAATATATAATAGTTGCACATCTAAATTATAGCGCAATAAAGGCAACAGTAAGTTAAACATAGCAAATGTCACAGATATTGACAGATTTTATTTATATATGCGTTCGGAAAAATGCCACGAAACTAGGTCTTGGCCGTGATAAATCGCATCAATTTAGCACACGATCGATACACGGAGCGAACCTTTATTAAAATTGAAGTCGCAATATTTCTGCTTCAAGGAGCACGTCGTGACTATCGATTTAGCAATACCGATGAAGATGATAATACATTAACATTGCCCGTTAAAATGCATTACAATAAATATAAAGTAATACAGTAATAAAGTAAAGAACTATAATTTAATACAGAAACAGTATCAGAAAGAAATAAATAATCAATTGAAATATT
>Ga0157362_1000242_pt1 | contig 17299 bp, 13 predicted proteins | sample AttlaeALBM3_FD_111480 | JGI IMG/M metagenome (GOLD analysis project Ga0157362, IMG submission 111480) | Fungus gardens microbial communities from leaf cutter ant in Ribeirão Preto, State of São Paulo, Brazil - Atta laevigata ALBM3 | ecosystem: Host-associated > Fungi > Mycelium > Unclassified ... | reverse complement strand
CGGTAGAATACCTTACCTCAACAATAGTTTGAGCTCCTGGGCTACTCATTGCTCTAACTTAAGACGCCTACTCTATTATATTGTAGTGTGACTGGGTGCCTCACCAAGTGTGCCCCTTACACTATGTGTCATTGGAGTCAGCTTTCAGTTGTACAGTCAGCTGAAGAAGAGCCCACACAACAGCATGGGAATTCTAGGTAGTTCTGCTGTATTGATGGCGAGCCAGACTACTAGACTAGGTAAGGGCAGTAATGTTACAATACGAGACAAATGCGTGTCTTAGAGAGCCTATTATGGTGAGATCTACCTCGAGTGGATTCATAAATACGTTATTATTATTTCTTTTAGTCTTTTGAGCTGTATCCCATTATTTCCCCTATTCTCAAGCTCTCTTTTTATATTTGATCATCTCCCTAGTGCCTACTTGTTAGCACACAATTGTGAAACATCTTGGAGATCTTTTATATTCTCATTTGTTATCACTTTTGTTCTGTGATCAATTCCCTTTGATCCCCATCAGTGCATATGGCCATGCCACAAAAGGTGCAGCAAAAGAAGTGAAGAAGGAGTCTGGTGCACATTCTACAATGAAAAGTGCAAAAGTACTGTGAAGAGGGCATTCCAGATGAGGCATGCCTGTGAGAACTGGGGTGGTATACAGAGGAAGTGATAGTATCATATGTGGAGTGTGAAAGATGTAGACGGAAAGGATGCCATGTGGAGGAGAATAAAGAACAGGGGGTGATTTCAAACAGGCAGAAATTGTAAGGGGACATCTAGCATCACTTAGATAACCTGGTAGGGTTCGCATGATCTAGCGTTCCCATGGATCCTTGGAGTCCGTGGTGCACCATCCTTATTATCCTCTAGTTCGGGTCTCCATCATAGAGCTATGTAGCCATATCTGGCGGTGTAGTTATTAATGTCCGGTGCATGTGACTATGGTGACTAGTGCACAGACCAGCTAGTCTAGTATAAGTAGCTAGTGATGTACAGTAGAATACCTTACCTCAACATTAGTTTGATCTCCTGGGCTATCCATTGATCTAACTTAAGACGCCTACTTTACTCTACTGTAGTGTGACTGGTGCCTCACTGAGTGTGCCCTTACAGAAATGGTGTGGATGTCAGAAAAGGAAGGAGACAGAAGTGGCATGGCCCAAAGAGGCAAAGGCACAGCAAAGCAGCGCATAGTCAGGAGAACTGGAAAGTACAGTAAAAGAGGGGAGTAGTCAAAGGGATGTCAGGAGAATGTTCAAAATGCTGAGAGAGGTGTGGCTAAATATCAGAATAGAGAAGATAGACACCTATGAAGGTGTCATAGTAAAAGCACTCCTAGAGAGTGGTACAACTGGAATGTTCATGGATAAGAGGATAGTGGCAAAGCATGGTTTTAGGCTGCAAAAACTTAAGAGGCCAATAGCAGTCAGAAATATAGATAGGACGAACAATAGCAGGAGAGCTATTATACATCAGGTGGAAGTAAATGTATATTATAAAGGCCATGTAGAAAGAATGAGGATAGATGTATGCAATTTAGGGAAAACAGAAGTGATATTAGGGATGCCATGGCTACAGACACACAACCCAGAAATAAATTGGGAAACTGGAGAAGTTAAGATGACGAGGTGCCTGCCTTTGTGTGGAAAAGTAGTACTAAAGAAAAAAGAAAAGAAAGTTAAAAGAGGAAAAAGGATGGCAACTCTAGAGAAAGAAAGAATCATCAGATGGGCAATAGACGATAAAGAAGATTGGGGAAGAAAAGAGGAAATTGAAGAGGACCATAGGAAAATCAAAGAGTTGGTTCCAAGGAAATTCCTAAAGTAGAGAAAAGTGTTTGGGAAAGTAGAGTCAGAAAGAATACTGACTAGAAAAGTTCGGGATTATGCTATCAATCTCAAGGAGATGTTCAAACCACATGTCAAGGATGGGCAGACGGAGTGTGGAGGCATAGAGAAATAATAGAATTATACTCTGGAATGATGTACTAAACTACCTCAGAGAATAGATAGTACTTAATAGTGATCGCAGAACCAGAAAGTAGGCTCCGGCGGACTGGCAAAGACATCAGAGCAGAGAATGACTTGTTGAATGACCTTGGTTTCAACTTATATATTGCGCTCCAGTCTCTAGTTGTGAGGTTAGTCGCGTATTTCAGAGTGATGGAAGTCATCAAGACAGAAGTCCTAAGTGGGCAAGCAAAGGAGTTGGAGAGGATAAGATAAGATTAGGACTAGTTGACATTAATTTATAAACTGAGGAATTACACTGTAACTACATAGTACTTATAGGAAGTCTGGAATAGGAGGAGAGTAGTCTACTATACTATCCTACTATTATTAATTTTAGGAAAATTATTAGGAGAAATAAATTATATAATTATCATATTTCCAGAATATGACAGTACCACCCCTTTTAGGCTGAGCCCTCAAAGCTTTTATGCATAAGCAATTAAATATCACCTGACTCCGGTTTTAAAAAATTTTCATTGTGGACTTTCAATCTGAAAATCTACCATTATGTCCTTCAAGTCTACCCCGATCGCTAACCTTTCTGACTCCGATGATGAGCTTTACGAGGCTGAGTTGGTGAGAAGATGTGCTGAGGCAGAAACCCTGCTTCGACAGCAGGAAGAAAAGGAATGCCTTGAGCACCAAGCCTAAAAAGAGGTGAAAATAGTGGAGTGGAAATGATTGGAGGAAGAGGCATAGAGTAGGGAAGAAGAATGCCAGAGGGAACTGGTCCATCGTCTCGAAGTGGATTGCATTACCGCTGTTGAAAAACAACATCGTAAGAATTGGACCAAAACTTTCCTGTAAAGGAACACTCAGAAGTATTCCAGAACACGCTCGACTATAGTAGAAGAGGCATCTTAAGTAAGAGCATTAAATAGCCCAAGAGCTCTAATCAATGTTGAGGTAAGGTATTCTACTGTACATTACTAGCTTTATATACTAGACTAGCTGGTCTGTGCACCAGTCGCTAAGGAAACACAGATCAGGACACTAATAACTACTATACCTAATAAGGCTACATAGTACAAACCATAGCAACGAGAACAAGAGGGAAGGGAACTATGAATAGTGGACTCTGAGGATCCAAGGGTAAGCTAGATGATACTCACCCGTACCAGATTATCTAAGCTACTCCAGGCTGTCCCCTTACATTTCCTACCTCCTACAACTCCTTCTTCCGACGAGGAAATGAATCTAATCAACCTTCTGCCTCTGACCAAGAGACAATGTGTTTGATACCTGCCACAAGAAACTCTGGAGGCTTGCCAACGACATGAGGCATTGGCAAGAGAAATAGAAACGTCAGCCGTTGGTGGAGGAAGTCTGTGTGAGAGGTGCACAGACTTCAGAATCTTATGCATACCTCAAAATTTGCCATAAGTCTTTCATTTAGATTTTGTTCCTTCACTAAGTTTTATAGTCACGTGATGTCCTGTGCTCCTTGCGCCAAGGCTAAGGCTACCTGTAAACCTTTTGACACAGACAAGGCATGAGCAAAGGCCAGGGCAGAAGCAGTTCAGAGGTCTTGTAAGGGGACATCTAGGGTCGTGCTTAGTAAGTTCTGAGAGTCTGTTCTATTAGTGGCCCCAGTAACAGATCGTGTATCGCACTCCCATCATTTCTAACTTCTCCTGTTTGTGTCATGCAGTGCAATACCTATTATTAGTTATTCTAGAACATTCTGTGATTATAGATCAGTTGTCATAGTGCTGTGTGCCTGACTATCTAGTGTAGTATATATACTAGCAAGTGTGTGTAGATATACCTCCACTTGAATCTCAAACTAGCTTCTGGGACTATCTATTAGCTTAAAGGGTGATTGCCTCTGAGTGGTTCCCTTACAGGTCCCAGACCAGGAAGACAAAGTAACAAATGGATGTGGAGTGGAAGGCAGAGGTTTCTAGAAAGCTGGAGGACTTGAGTGAATTGCGAAGGTTAAAAAAGGATGTCCAGAGGATCACAGCAGCTTTAGAAAAGTTGGCTGGTATAGAGGGCCAGAATTCCGATAAGGAACAAATTTTGTGGCCAGAGTCCGAGAGAGACGAGACCGAAGTACAGGGAAGCAAAGGAAAGGAAAAACAGAAGGAGGAGAGAATAGATGGAGTGGAAGAGGAGGAAGAAACTGGAGGACAAGAAGAAGAAAACAGAATGGAGGGTATAGAAAAGGAAAGTAGTAGTTTTTCTCCAGTCGTATTTTCTGTTAGCACAGGAATTTTGTAATCTTTTTATTTGATAAATATTTTTTTTCCTGTGGCAGAAAATGGATGTGAGTGACAATAATTGATGAAGCAAGAATACAAGTAATCAACGACCGCAAGGGAAACTGTGAAGAAATACAAGTACCCAAGTTTTGCAACGGAGACTGCTTTTAAATACAAGTACCAGATTGCAACAGAAATTGCGGAGCAGAATACAAGTAAGCAAGTCAGCACAAAGAAAACTACACTCTGGAATGTATACAAGTACTCAAGGATAATATTTTTTATTTTTTATTATTTTTTTATTTTTTGAAGCAGAGTGAATACAGAGAAACGGAGTCGAGGAAGTGAATTGAGGTATTTCAGGGTCATAATAGTCCCAGTTTAGATGGATACTTGATATGAAAATCATTCAGTAATTCTTTGGCATGTTCCAGTTCTGTCACTGGTAACCATTCAGAGTCGTTGTTTGGTATCTTCGTATCCTAGCTATATAACCTTGTATAGCAGTTTGCATGCCCTCCGGCAGTTAATCTTGGAGTCAACTATCTTGGAGATCTTGTATTCTGGTTCTCCGTTGATAATTACAGATGCTGGTGGAGGTTCAGAGCGCTACTGGAAGGTGTTGGGTGTGGCTGGTTCGAGCATAGAGACATGGAATACAAGATGGATGGCCCTCATGGTGTCTGGAAGGCAGAGTGTGAAGGATTGCGGACTCAGCTGAGCAATGATCTCATATGATCTGAGGTACTTTTCAGAGAGTTTCTTTAATGGGCGAGTCATCCAGAAATACTGTGATCTGATGAATACTGATTGTCTGACTTGGAAGTCTGGTAGTTGTTGTTGATGAGAGTTAGCGGAGGGTTGATATTGTCTTTGGGCTTTGGCGATTTTCTCTTTGAGTGTGTCTTGTAGTTTGTCAAGATTAAGTACAAAGTTGTGGGCATGAGAGGAAGCTATATCTCGTTCTGGGTACATACTGAGGTTAGGATGGTATCCTTTGTTGGTGAAGAATAGAGAGACACCAGTGATAGTACTAGGAGCATTGTTGTAAGCAAGTTCAGCCAATGGCAACAGTTTTGACCAGTTGTCCTGTTGGTAATTGCAATATATGCGAAGATACTGTTCCAATGTCTGATTGGTCCATTCTGCTTGACTGTTTGCCTCCAGATGGTATCCACTGGTAAAGTAAAGTCTCATATCTAAGGCGGTACCTAGGGAGTGGAAAAAGTAAGAGACAAACTCAGAGCCGTGGTTGGACATAACATGAGACGGAACTCCATGTTTTGAAAAGACATGAATGACAAAAAGGCGTGCTAATTCTGCTGAAGTGATGGTGTCATGAGTGTGAATGGATATGGCTTGTTTCAACAGGTGATCCACTATCACTAGGATGGTGTCAAAACCAGAAGAGGAAGGAAGTTTCTCAATGAAATCCATAGAAATTGAATTCCATAGGCATTCCAGGATAGGAAGTTGTTGAAGGGATCCGTATGGTCTGTGATGCTGTGGTTTGGATCTCATACAGGTAACGCAAGACTTACAGAACCTTTGTACATCGTCATAGATGTTTGGCTAGGTATAATGTCTCCATATGAGTTCTAGTGTTTTATTTTGGCCCAGATGTCCTGCTAGGACATGGTCATGATAATACTGGAGAACTCAGAGGCATAAGTTGGCATTATCCAGAATGTATATTCTGTTGTTGAGTCTGAGGAAACCTACGTTGTCTTTTGACCAACATCCTTCCAGGTAGAGTAAATAGTTGGAGATGGAAGAGTCGAAGGGGAGTGTTGCTAGAATATTGGAGTAGAGTTGGTTTTGATCCAATATCGTGGCTGTGTGAAGTGTTGAAGTGGTGAGAATAGTTGCTCAGAGAGATGCTGCGATTTGTTCATGAATAAAAACTGGACAGAAGTTATGAGGGTTCACTGAAGTGTAGCCATTATCTCCCTCTTTTGGGTAGACGTCCCATCATCTAGTGAGTGCATCTGGTTTAGTGCCAAGACGTCCAGGGTGGAAGTGAATTATGAGGTTGAATTGAGAGAGATACTCCGACCATCTTGCTTGCCGGCATGTTAGAATCTTGGTCATTGAGAAATATTCCAAGTTCTTGTGATCCGTTACAATGTTGATTGGTGAAGCAGACCCCTCTAAATAGTGTCGCCAAATTTTGAAGGCTTCGAATATTGCAAGTAATTCTTTGTTGTGGACGTCGTAGTTGAGTTCTAGAGCAGAGAACATCTGGGAGTGGAAGGCTATGGGATGGATCTTATTATCTTTAGTCATAATAGAGAGAATAGCAACAAGAGCATAGTCTGAGGCATTGGTTTCCACAACAAGTTGTGTGTCTGGAACCCAATGCATAAGGATAGGAGTAGAGGTGAAGGCTTATTTTAGGGTATTAAATGCTATCCTACAATCATTGTCAAAGTTCCATGGAGTGTTTTTTCTAGTGAGACGAGTGAGCAGAATGACTATGTCTGAATAATTGAAAATGAAACGTCTGTAGAAGTTAGTAAATCCTAAGAAGGACTGAATATCCTTTACTTTCTTTGGTTCTGACCACTCCTGAATGGTTTTCACTTTAGCATCAGACATGGTCAAACCAGATGGAGATAGAACATAGTCTAGATATTCAATGGAATCTGAATGGAACTTGCATTTTTCTGCTTTCACGTACAATCCTGCTTTTCGGAGTCATTTCAACACTTCTTTGACATGGCTTCGGTGTTGCATGATATTGTCAGAGTAGATTAGGATGTCGTCCAAGTAGACTACTACACACACATCCAGGAGGTCAGAGAACACGTCGTTCATGAAGCATTGGAAGGCAGCTGGAGCGTTAGTTAGTCCAAACGGTATTACTGACTATTCAAAGGCTCCATAGCAAGTACAGAAGGCGGTTTTCCATTTGTCTTCTTTGGCAATGTAGACCAAATAGTACACATGTTGGAGGTTGATTTTGGTATAAATATGAGCCTTACGGGGGGAATCTAGGAGGTCAGAGATGAGGGGAAGTGGATATCAATTTTTTTTCGTGATTCTATTGAGTCTGCGAAAATCTATACAGAGCTGGAGGAACCCATCTTTCTTCTTTATGAATAGGACCAGTGCTCCATGAGGAGAAGATGTCGAATGGATGAATCTATTGGTCAGGTTTTCGTCAATGAATTCTTTTAATGCTTTCTGTTTGAATTTGGATAAAGAATAGATGGTTCCTACTGGAAGATGGGAATCTTTTTCAAGATCAATCCAGAAGTTGTAAGGACAGTGAGGAGCAAGTGTTTCTGCTTTGGCCTTGCTAAAGACATCTGCATACTCATGATATTCCTCCAGAATAGAGGAAAGATCAATTTTTTAAGAGATGGTAGTGGATTTGGCCTACATTGTGGAACGGAATTGGAGAGCAAATATTTTCAAGCCTGATAGCCATGAGGCCCAGAGTAGGGCTAGTGCACTGATAATTGTGATATGAGGTTGCTTGGGGTTAGATGGAGATATCTCAGATGGGGTGAACTACAGAGAGTTTTCTGCTGGAGAGAACGAAGGATTTACTAAGGTTTCAACAAAAGGAACAGAAGCTGGACTTTGGAGTAAAGATGGTGGTCAAAAGGATATTGACCCAGAAACCCAGTTAATCAATGGATTGTAGCAGGTAAGCCAAGAATAACTTAATACCAGAGAACAACAAGAATCAAGTGAAGTGACATAGAAATCAAGAGTCATGCATTCACTGGAGGGGAATTTTACAGGTAACAATACTATCTCAGAGATAATATTATTCGAGGTTCTATCAAATAGACGTAGTTCCACAGGCAGAGTAGGAGTAGTAGGCAGAGAATATCCACGAGCAAAGGCAGAGTCCAAGAAACAGTGCATAGATCTGGAGTCTACTAGCGTTCGGATAGGTATAGGCTGGAGATGGTCCAAAGCACACACTAGGAGAGAGATAAGGGGTATACAAAGAGAATTGGGATCAGAAAGAGCAGACGCATTGAGATGTATTGGACTCGTAGTTGCACAAATGAGTTCAATGTGACTCCCAGTTTGTGCTGAGTCTTGGGAGCTGCGCTCTAGTTTTCTGAGAGGTTCTCGGAGAGCGGAGTCTCTTGTTTCTCCATAGTTAGTCATGCCCTTAATGGTTGTTTCCTAGGGCATCCATCTATCTTATGTTCCTTCGATCCACAATAAAGATAGAGGTTATTGTCGATATGGTATTTGCACTTATTACTGTTTAACTTACCATCTCTGTCTAGTTTGTCAGAGAGGTTAACATGCAGAGTGGATGGAAATGGTAATTTAGCAATAGAGGATAGTCGTCTGGAGGGTTTTAGGGAATTCTGGGATAGCGCAGTTTGTGGCGGAGTTGTGGATAACTAGGGACGAGATAGAGCGGAGCTCTGCAAGGAGGTGGAGTACTGAGCCATTCTACTCTGTTTTCAGTGGTAACTGTCTGCTGCCTCCTTCTCTGTATTGTGGAAACAATCTCGTTTACAATTTCGTTCCCAGTAGCGATTGTCGAAGGTGATTGCCAGTTGGTACATGGCATGGAAGGAGGTGTGTTTTCCCTGTTCCCTGTTTGCTATCAGGTCCTGGAGGCAATTTGGCAATCCCTGGTGGAAATGATGGCATAGGACTGTATCACCCCAGTTCAATTGTGTTGCATACTGCATGAATTCCACATTATAAGTGGCAATTTTATCTCCTGGCTTCATACGGAGGTTGTCGATGAGATTGGCGGCATCCCCTACTGGGTCTGAGAGTCTGAAATGCACTTGGAGCTCTTTCACAAAAAGGTGCCAAGTGAAAAGCCAAGGTTGTGTGTAGCTGAGATCTTCCTGTTGTAGTGTTACTTCAAACCAATCTTGTGCTACACCAGAGAGGTAGGTCATTGCGAAATTGATTTTCTCTTCATTGGTGGAAAATTGAAAAGGGTTGGCACAGAAGTAGAGTCGGCACTAGAACAGGAAGTAATTGAGCTTGTGAGGGTCAGAGCCATTAAAGATGTCCAGAATGCGGGCCTTCGATTGGTGAGGTTTTGGTGCCAATCCTCTGTTAAGGTTTTCCAATAATTGTCAGAGAGCCTTAGCTAGCTGATTGTTAATGGGATTACGGTTAGTGACAGGTAGAGTTTGGAACACAGGAGTAAGAACAGAAATAGGAGCATCGACCCAGTCTAGGTTGTCATTGACATGAGGGATAGTGGCGGGGTCCACACTATGGAATTCCAAAGGTTCCACCAGAGATGGAGATGAGCGAGAGCACACTGGAGTGCGAGATGTTCCCAATTAGAGATGTCTAGACCTTCTTGGGAGGCCTAAAGTAAAGCGACCAATAGTTCAGTCAGCAAGAGGGATGGAATTACTCCCAGAAGAGGGAGCTACAGACTGGCAAGACATCAGAATTAAACATGACAGGAACCGGTATGAGTCTGTAAATTCTGTCAAAGACGGATGGATGGAGTACAGAGGTGTAGGGTAATAAATAGAAAGTATACTCTGGAATGGAGTAATGTACTATGTTGGAGAGGAATATTACTTAGCGGTAGTATAAACCCCAAAAGAAGGCTCTGGTGGACAGGCAAGGACGTCAGAGCGGAGAACGACTTGTTGAACGATCTTGGCTTTAACTTATATGTTGTATCCCAATCTCCAGTTGTAAGATTGGTCACGTATTTTGGAATGATGGAAGTCGTCAAGACAGAGGTCTTAAGGGGGCAAGTAAAGGAGTCAGAATGGACAAGATGAGATTAGGACCAAATAATGTTAATTTACAGACTGAGGAATTACACTGTAACTACTCAGTACTTATAAGAAGTCCGGAATAGGAGAAGTGTCATGACTTGGCAAAACGGCTAAGTCATTATCTATATTTCTTTTCTTTTCTTTTCTTTTTCTTTTCTTTTATCTTGGACTTACTACACAGAGGGAAGTGTGGGAAAGTGTCACGTCACAAGTGTCACATAGTCACAGTCACATGACAGGAAGTCACAGCGTCACATCACATGATGTCACATGATAGGTGTGGGAAAATAGTGCACAGACCATGTAGTAGTTGTATAAGTAGTATAGAAAATCTAACGGGAACTCTATCGAGTTCTCTTTGTCAAACGCTGAACAAAGAGCAGTTGGCTTAATTCCGGCATGGAGTTTGGCTCTCTGACACCTTTCTTGAATAAGAATTCGAGCCCTAACAGACTTGGACATTCGCTTATGCTAAGAGCTAACCACTTACTATGTGTTTTTGGAGTAGGCTTCCAGTTGTATAGTCAGCTAAAGAAGAGCCTACATAATGGCATAGGAGTTCTAGATAGATCTGCTGTATTAATGGCAAGCCAGACTACTAGACTACATAAGAGCAGCAGTATTATAGTACAAGACAAACACATGCCTTAGAGATCCAATTACAGTGAGATGGACCTCGAGCAGATTCTTAAAACTTTATTATCATTTCTTTTGATTATTTGAGTCTCTTCCTTTCCCCTCCATTTTCTGTAAGGGGACATCTCTATTTCTATCCCTAAATGGCATGATGACCCTCCAGAGCAACCTTAGTCTGTTTAACTAGTAATACTTAAACACACTAGTTTAGCTCTGATCCCGCTGACCCTGATATCAAGGGATGTAAAACTAGTATATAATGTAAAAGATCCCTCCAGGAGCCTTATCCTAATCTCTGAGGATTCTCCTGGAGGTGAGTTGTATCATAATTACAATTTGTAATATCAACTGAGGATTCTCCTAGAGTCTTGTACCCAGTCGCCCTTATATTTTCCCTTTTTCAAGCTCTCTTTGTTTATTTGATCATCTCTCTAGTGCCTACTTGTTTAGTGCACAATTGTGAAACATCTTGGAGATTCTATTACTTTCATTTGTTATCACCTTTGTTTTGTAATCAATTCCCTTTGATCCCCATTGTGCTGATGGGGAGTATGCACATCCTGTAGAGCAGGTGTTTTTGAATGGATAGGATGCTATGTGATGAGTTGCCCAAAAGCTTTATAGCATTTAGAATAGAAAGGTACTTAGTGGCATAAAAGTAGACATAGTAGTAGAAGATGAGTTTTCTGTCAAAGAAAAAGCCCAGATATTGCCATATTGGTTTTAGGATGAGGATAGAGCCACCAGCTAATATGAGATTGATGGAAGGGTTGGTGAGGTGGTGAGATCTAGTGAAATAAAACACTTTAGATTTGTTGTGCTCTATGACCAAATGTCACAGTTTTCTTGTGATTCACAGCCACAACAGCCCTGTAAGAGGACGTCATCTACTTAGTTATGCTATTTGCAACCATTTTCCATCCTTTGTACTGATTTACTAAGACCCCTAGCTATAAGCTAGCACATTGATGTTAATACTTCAGTTTTGTCCTTTACCTAGTAGACTTATCTAGAATCCAGTTAAATTGTTCTCATTGTCTTCAACCCCAGTCTGCTATATTTAAAAAAGGCAATAGGTAAAGGTTAGTCTAGCTAGTTAGCTGAGACTAAGCCCAGTCACTCCAAAGTCAAGAAGGATTTTGAACATAATATTGTAACTATAAAAAAAGAAGGATAAAAACAGATCATAGCTCTTCTCCTGAGAAATTAAAAGACTGTTGTCAACAAAAGATAAGATATCTGTGGGGATTTTTTCTTTTAGGTTTTTTATTCTTTTTTTGAACATTTTTATAATTGAAACCATGTAAATAGCTGAGATGATAGGAGAGAGTACTGAGCCTTAGCCTACTCTAACATTGGTATTGAAAGATGGAGAGGCAAATCTGTTCCATGTATATGTTGTTGAGTGCTGTGCATAGTAGCTATCAAAGAAATTAATAATGTTAATATTTAAACCAGCCTTTTTGAAACAGATAAAGAGAAAATTATAGTTAAGAAATGGGAAAAACTGGGCAATATCAAATGCAATGATGCTTGTGTGACATTGTTTGGTCTATCCAGTGTGGATTAGATACATGAGGTAGAGGCCTGTATCAGTGGTGGAACATTGTCTGATGCCATCAAGTTGGTTTAGGTCAAGAATATCACAAAAGGTCACTTACTTGTTGTGATAGGTTGAATGGTAATTCAAAAAGTGCTTTATAGGCAAAGGTAGACAAGCAACAAAAGATGTTGTTAAGTCTGAGGTCTAATCCTCAGACTATGAGTCCTTATATACATAATTGTGATGGTCTGTGCACTAGGATAGATTATTACATGCTACTACCTATTATTCTATATATGGTAGTGCCTTTGTACTGTAAATAACAATAACTTAACCATATAAAGGCTGTCTTTTGTTTTAAGAAAAGGATAGATGATTATTCATGGGTAATTAATAAAGTCTATATACAAACATTAAGGCCTTCATATCTCTATGAATATTAATTGCCTTGACACTTTTTTAGACTCATTCTAAGCAGTATAAAGAGGGCTTTTTTTATGCCTAAAAGCAAAGCATAGATTGTGGTGGTTTCTGAGATATTGGCAATTTAATAAATAGTACTATAATGGTTATCTGTTGATCTGCCTGATATCTTGGCCATTATTGATTGCCTTGAGACATAACTAGTATCAATCAAAAGGTCTTTTTAAGAGCTTTTAGGTGCTATTAAGACCATGAGAATTGTTGAAGAAATGATGGAGATATGGCCAAATAAAGTTTGTGACAAAGAAAGCTATTTGATATTATATAGAACTGGAGATGGTTGCTAATGACCTTCTCTATGAGTTTTCCAGTGGTTTTGAGGAGGACTATGTATTGGAAGGCTTTGGGTGTGTTGTACAATTCCTTGTTGGGTTTTGATATGACAACTATTGTTGCTGTTTTGAAGTGTGATGTCATGACTTGGCAAAATGGCTAAGTTATTATTTATATTTCTTTTCTTTTCTTTTTCTTTTATCTTGGACTTACTACATAGAAGAGAGTGCAGGAAAGTGTCACATCACAAGTGTCACAGTCACATGACAAGGAGTCACAATGTCACATCACATGATAGGCATGGGAAAGTAGTGCACAGACCATATAGTAGTTGTATAAGTAGTGTAAGAAAATCTAATGGGAACTCTATCGAGTTCTCTTTGTCAATTGCTGAACAAAGAGCAGTTGGCTTTATTCTGGCTTGGAGTTTAGCTTTCTTACATGTGATGACCAGAACACTAGGTTGATATATGCATTAGCAATACAAACAATCTTTTTCAGACAGGAGTTATCTATTATAAGTGGTCTCAGATATCTCCAGATTATGTGATTAGAGCCTGGAGTGGAGAAAGGAAAGTACTTAGCTATTGCATCTCTAAACTTCTGGTACAAGAAGAAAGACCACTCAAGTGTATCGGATTGAGAGAGTTCATTTAGGAAGCTGGTGTTGATGGGTCAATTTTCCACTGAGTTGTAAGAGCTGTAAAGTATTACAAAAGGTCACTTACTTGTTTTGTGATTGGTTGAAATATAGATTCAAAAGTGCTTATGGGCAGAGTTAGACAAGCGACAAGAGATGTTGTTAAGTCTGAGGTCTAATCCTCAGACTGGGAGTTCTTATATACAGAAGAGTGATGGTCTGTGCACTAGGACAGATCATCACATGCTACTATCTATTGTTCTACATATGGTAGTGCCTTTGTGCTATTAATAGTGATAACTTAACCATATGGAGGCTGTCCTTTGTTCTAAGAAAAGAACAGATGACTATCTATGGGTAATTAATGAAGTCCATGTGCAAATATTGAGGCCTTCATATCTCTACTGATATTGATTGCCTTGAGGTCATTCTAGGCTCATTCTGAGCAGTATGAAGAGGGCTTCTAATGAGTCTAGAACCGAAGCTTAGATCATGGCGGTTTCTGAGATATTGGTGATTTAATAAACAGTACCATAGTAGTTACCAGTTGATCTGCCTAATATCTTGGCCAATACTGATCGCTTCGAGGCATGACTGGTATCGATCGAAAGGTCTTTTTAAGGGCTTTCCATAGCCATTAAGACCGTGAGAATCATCAAAGAACTGGTGGAGATATGGCCAAATGAAGTTTATGATAGTAAAGGGTATTCCACAGGTCAGTGAGGGTATTATAGGGCTAGCCTTCAAATGTGATAGTTTTGATAGCTGGAAGAGGCTTTTTCTTTACCTAGCTCATGAGGTCCTATGAATGCTTGTTTGAGAACGCTATCTCATAGATCTTTTCATTGAAGAATTTCTTCTTTTCATATTGAAGACTTGTATGCCTTCTAGCTTGGTATATTGCCTTGTTTGTGGTACCTGCTGAGACTGTCAGTGTATTCCTGGTTCCATCATTCCTTAAAGTGCTTGGTAATGTACTTTTGTTTAAAGTGCTGTTTCCATGCATTTTTAAATACTAGAGCTAGTTGGCAAACAGCATCTTGTAAGGTATTCTCTACTAAAGATAGAAGATATGTCAATGATTTTTAGACCCTCCTTTAAGGACTTGATGAATCCTTTCTTATCTTCACTGTCTTTTTTGATAGACCAGAGCATGATATCAATATTAACTTCTTTTATTCCTATTTCAATGATAAGGGGAATGAGAATCTAAGGGTTTTCATATCTCTGGGTGGAGGGTGTGTCGTCTGAATTCCAGGTTGTTAGGTTATAGAAATACTAGGTCAAGGACTGAGTTGGTGTCACATGTGTTATTTGCATATCTTGTAAGGCCTGGGTTTGAGGGTAGGAGAATCTACCTATATCTTTGGCCAAGAATGCTTGTCTTTTTGGTATTTCCTAGGTTTTCCTTCCCTTTCTATATATCTGACTCTGTTGTAAAAGCTTTCTACTGTACCAAATACTTGTCCTTTCCTTGGACCTATTGTTTGTTTAGTATCCTTTTTACTTTCTACTTCTCTTTCCCTTTGATTTCTGCTAGAGCTGATTGCTCTCTTTTCCGTTCTTTTACTTGCTCCATATATCTTTGTATTCTACTAACATTAATTATTGAGTGTGTTTTTATTGTACTTGGTAATTCTAGTTCAACTGCTATCACAAACTTCATTTGGACCTATTTTCATTAATTCTTTGACAATATTTATGGTCTCAATAATACTGGAAAGTACTTGAAAAACATTTCAATTAATACCAAATATGTCTTAAGGCAATCATTATTGGCCAAGCCATTAGGCAAATTAGTAGATAACTACTATGGCACCACATATTAAATTGCCAATATCTTAGAAACTGCCATGATCTATGCTTTGCTTTTGTAATCAGAAAAAGCCCTTTTCATACTGCTCAGAATGAGCTTAAAATGACCTCAAGAAAAGTAATATTAATGGAGATATGAAGTCCTTAATGTTTGCACATAGACTTGATTAATTACTTATAGATACTCATTTGTCTTTTATTAGAACAAAGAACAGCCTCTAAATAGTTAAGTTATTACTATTTCAAATACAAAGACACTACTATATGTAGAACAATAGGTAGTAGCATATGATAGTCTTGTTATGAGAACTCTAAGAAGAAAAACATTTTCTATACCTTTGAACAACTAATTTGCAATCTCAAGACACATAATGGGATTAAACTATAAATAGCATGGGGAACCTTACATAAACCTTATCACATGACTTGAACATGTGACTATAGAATATTCTAGTAAAAACATGTGACTATGGGAAATAGGAGCATAAACCATATAAAATATATATAAGTAGTAATAGAAATCTAACAGGGAACTCTATTGAGTTCTTCTCTTTCAATCACCACTGGTTAGGGTTAGAACTTCAGTCCTAAAGTCCATACCTTAACAAGTCTGTTCTAAAGTACAGACTATCACAATTCTGTATTTAAGGACTCATAGTTTGAGGATTAGACCTTAGACTTAACAACTTCTTTTGTCACTGTCTAAACTTTGCATTTTTGAACTTCTTGGGTATCAAAGCACCAATCACAAATAAGTAAGTGACCATTTGTGATATCTTCTAATTATCACTGGATTATATCTTTTGCTTTTCACTTTGTCTTTTTTTGCTAATGGGTTTGGGACTGTGCTCTGAATGATTAACTTGATCTTTAAGACAAAGATCATTATCACTATTACCCTATTTTCTTTTCATCTTTGATTCTTGCTGTCTTTGTACAACTGGGCTATCATCAACTAATAGCCCCATGTACTAAAGTCCTCTTCTTTTGCTTTTATATGCTGGTAACTTTTTTTCCTTTACAATTCTTGGTAAAGTAATATTTGTTATGAAAATTGATACCTTTACTGGAATGGTTGTTTTAGATGTGATTGATAAGAAGAAAGATAGTTAAGAAAACCTAGATGAGTCATCCTACCTAGAGTGGCTCTATGAGCAAGAATGAGAGTTTTGGACTAAAAGCAGGAAGAAAGAAGCTTGGTTCTTGAGAGAGGTTAGTATATTTGCCTATCTACATCTTACTTGTACTGCCTGTCAAGATGAGACCCTCAGTTGCTGTAAGTGCTAAACTGAGGTTTCAAGGTTCTACTACATGGCACAATACTGATGAATTAAAATACTCATCAGAAAATCAGAAAATGATGAGAGTTTAAGTCCATGAACAGCATCATTTACAACAACATTAAGCATTACTTTTCTGGTTTGAGTATATACTAGAGAAATTGCATGTAGTCTACAAGGAGGCTGTGTACAAGCATCAATGTATAAATTATGGAAGGGTCTTATTCAGGAAACACGTGACTCGTGTGCAGAAAACAAATTAAACAAATTATTCTTTTTACTAGATGGACTGACAGTTTGCCACCCGCTGGACCATGTCCACAGCTGACATGCCCCCATCCTCATCCTCCTGGAAGCAAATTTATTCTACCTCGTCAAAGTTCTTGACTCTGAAAGGACTCATAAACTACTCAGTCCCCCCAACCCGCCTAATGGGACCCATCTCCCGTGCAGCGAATGCTGTGGGTGCAACTGACGAGCGAAGACAGTCCTGGCGCGCCTGGGCTACCCGAAAACTTCGTGGAAAAAGGGTCCAGGATGACTCAGTTGATGAAGTCCTCACTCTATTTCCGGGTTGGGCTGCCAGGCGATATGCTGTGAACGAAGGATTATCCCCAACCTATTCCGGCGACTCACCAGTTCCATTCGAAATAGATGTATTTGTATCTG
>Ga0157362_1000241_pt1 | contig 17369 bp, 12 predicted proteins | sample AttlaeALBM3_FD_111480 | JGI IMG/M metagenome (GOLD analysis project Ga0157362, IMG submission 111480) | Fungus gardens microbial communities from leaf cutter ant in Ribeirão Preto, State of São Paulo, Brazil - Atta laevigata ALBM3 | ecosystem: Host-associated > Fungi > Mycelium > Unclassified ... | reverse complement strand
TTGTATACTTATATATATATATATATATAAGTTTTACGCACCTACATCACACTCTAAAAGAAAGGAGTATTTTCTGCTGAATTAAAAGAGTTTAAATCGGAGCCAAAAATGATGAATTTTGATAATATCCGTACGGAGAAACCAATGTGAAAGATACGCAACCTTCTTGATACACCGATTATAATCTATATAGTAATATCCTGATAATTTGTGCAAGTAATTTCCTGGCGCAGGTGATAATCTCCCGTGAAAATAATCCGCGAACGTGACGCCGCTTATAAGCTGCCTCTTTCGATCAATACTTATCTTTCCTTTACGGACTTTGATCTCAACCATTTTAAAAGTATAAAAATCAAAAAAGATATATTTGAATAATATTTATTCTAATAAACATTAGCATAATAATAAATATCAAAATGTAAATACACATATAAAGATGTAAATAATTAAAATTATTAAATTAATTAGATATTAAACTACAAAATAAGCAAAAATTTATTCAACACATTTCCATTAAGTATTCATTTACGTTCCATATTCAGATCTGTAAAGTTATTTACAGATCTGAATTTCTAGAAAATTTTTTTTTCTCGTTTAAGATATCGTCTTAGAATTCTTTCTGCTCATCATTTAATATATACGTGAATTTTGATATTAAAAATCTTAAAAAAAAAGAAGAATTGTGCTCAATGGGAAGAGAGAGTGAAAGGGAGAGAGAGATTATCCCTTTGGGGGAACCCCCGCTAGGGTGACCCTGGGTGCCCAACGCAGTAAATCCCTCGGTGGTTCGAGAAACGCGAGACCCGTAAATTACGTACTTTGCTCATGCAGAAAGGATCGCGTTCAGGTGCAGAGGTCAGCAGAAATAATGACGGCATGCCCGGGGAGATGATCTATCCCGTAATATCTCACGGCGTGCCTCGCGGCCGTCACGAGACGCTCAAGACTCGCGCTGTTTCTCGAGCGATTTTAAATGGGCTCCCTGTCTTTTGACAGACAACCGCGAGTAATCTCATATCCCGTGCATAATCAAAACGAGATTTCTTAATGCTGATACCAGGTAGATGCGAGAAATACGCATCAGAGCTTAGAAACGCGATGTCGTAGTAGTGAATTAATTTCTTACAGCACAAAAGTTTTTTCTTACATAAAGAAACATTTTAAATTAAAGTGTTATCCTCACTATGGATAAAATATAATGATAAAAAAATTCTAAAAAGAATAAATCTATGATATTATTCCATGGAAAGATAATATTAGATAATAACACTCGATAGAAATTACAATTCAATCAATTCTTCTAATACAACAAATGAAAGCTTCGACAGTATTAAATGCTGACGATGAGAGTCATAAAGATGAGGTAAAAAAATCTGCTCGTAAGCATGTCTGTCACGATCGTATCGGAATTGCATCTTCTCTCCCTATGATTCGTCATTCCACCGACAATCGGCGGTCTCTCTTTTTCTCTTTCTCTCAAATCTAAGCCGCCAGCTTCGGCCACGATCGTCGACACTGTTGTAATCGCGTCATAAACGAGTGACAAAAGGAGCAATATGCTCGTACATCCGCTCGCGACTTCCCACGTCTCGTGCCCCCAACGTTCCATAAATATTTACGCGATTTCATTCATTCGCGCCACGTAGGACAAGTCCGTCTGTGTGAACGCACTCGGTTCTCGTGATGCGTCGTATCCAGCAGACCCACGCGACGGGATGTATCGTCGAGTACGAATTTCGTTTAACAAAAAAACCGAGAGCTTGATTTATTTCCGACATCCCTCCTACGAATTATGATTCAGCAAACGTAAGTTATTATGATTTTACGAAACAAAAAAACTTATGAGATTTAATACTCTTTCTACTTAAAATTCTTAAATCGTTAAAAGATCACGATTTTGTACGTAGCGTGAGAAAAGTTTAACAACGATATCACATAAGAAGAATAGAAATAAAATAAAAAAGAAAAGAAGACGATAAATCCGATGAACAACGCACAGAAAAAAAATTATTCATTTGACTAAATTAATTTAGTTCATCTTTATTTTTTTCGTTAGAGAATATATGTATTTAAGTCAAATGTATAATATGTTTGACTTAGGGTATGGTCAATGCGATGCTGCAAATACTTTGAAGTGTTTTTTAATTGGTCACTTTGTAAAATTCTTTCTTCTAATTGGTCAATCAAATACTTCAAAGCATTTGTAGCGACTTTGATCACAGCCTTAAAGATTATGCATTTTGCAGATTTTCTCCGTGTTCAGACCCATTCTTGGATGCCAACGTTTCGTGAACCTTGCAGTCCACTTCATCAGGGCAAAAGTAGTATCAGGCTACTCCTCGCCCTGATGAAGTGGATTGCAAGGTTCACGAAACGTTGACATCCCAAGAATGGATCTGGACACGGAGGAAACTCACGAAACGGATAATCTTTATATAAAAAGCATCCGTGGATATCTCAAGAATATTAAAGACAAACTAAATTAATTTAGTCAACTAAATAATTTTTTTCTTAATGCGAAGAAAATATCTGAAACAATAAAAATAGTCCTCTCAACAGTTTCACGCTAGCGTTTTCTATTGTTTCGCAGGCTGCCACTTTGTGCGCAGAGAACAAGACGAGATAGAACAGTTTGAGGTCAAATTATTTTTCAACGAAATTACTCCGGTCTGCTTACCGCGCAAGCTGCAGATATTCGCGCGCGAACTTTTTCTCCGATTATCTTGTCTCGTGCCTCATCTGATAACGTGACATCACGATTACATGGGAACGGACGCCACCACCGGCGATCATAAAGACCACCGGCGGAACATCGAAGTTGCAAACTGTGTTCAGGGACGCATTCTACTCTACACAAGCAAGATCACGTTGCACGCAGAATATCGATATATGATTTTATATCAATAATTCAAATATTTTGAAAAAAAAAAAAAACATTTTTAATAAAAGATTTTACGACTTTTCCTTCACATTTCTTTATATTAAATTTATTAGCTTTTATAAAATTATTATTATTTTATAAAATTAAAAATACAAATATTAATTTAAAAAATCAATTAAATAATTTAGATTATTATTAATTTAGATATGATTTCAACAACATACATAATAATTTATATATAATTTAAACACACTGTTGAAAGTAAATATACACACAGAATATCGATTTCATGTCAACAATCTTCAGATATGAAAAAAAATGCATTTTAAATATATTGCGGTTACATATTTCCCTCATATTTCTTCATATTAAACTTATTGATTTCATAAAACTATTAAAAATAAGAATATTAATTACAAAATCATTAAATAATTTAGACAATTATTAACTTGGTATTACTACGACAATATATAATAGTTTGTATATAAATTAAATACACTATTAAAAATAAATAGATACAATATGTGATTATAAAAATGAATTTGGAATTATGATCGTCCCTGATGCTGGCAGTTGCAAGAAACGCTATCGATTTCGAGGTGGATTAATCGAGAAATTTGCAGTGGTCGCTGACGTTGCGTACCACGATATGGATCGAAAAGAGAGGGAAAGAGAAAGACTTGGAAATCATTTTATACGCCTGTTAATGTTCTCGTAACGGAGCGTTTTTTGGATGCAAAATGTGCATCGCTGATACGTCATAAAAACGTAAAATTAAAAGATAAATTGCACATCCAACATGTAATTACTTTCTCTTGTCTGATGCAAAGATATATGTTTTCTATTCCGTTACCACTTCATTTTAATAAGAAAAGCAAGATAGACGATGATCCATCTACCGACTTTATGTTGAAAATCATAATGTATTCGCAATTGTTAATCTTTTCCTTCTAGCAGCCCTAGCAACTAGCAGTAGTCACCAATCGAAAAAGACGCGAATATGCAAATCCCCTCTAAAAAAAAAAAGAGAGAAACCAGAATCTCCACCATTGACTGATCGGTGTATGCAAATTCCGTAATGACGGATCAGCCAGAGCACCGTGACACGTAACGTCATGCTGCGCCGTGTAGGTATCAAAATGATTTTGATAAATTCAAGCGTTAGATGTTCTCCCCTTCGCAGCGAGAAAGCAACGGCCCATCTATCAGTATTATGCCAGCCGTGGGAAGAAGAGATTGGGGTGGCTTCTCTATTTGCGTCTTTAATCGATTCGAATCAACGCCGAGATGCATCTTAAATTAATATGCACTCACATCGTAGATTTTTGATAACGAAAGAATGTAAATATCACAAAAATTCCAATTAATTTAAATACTAATTCTTTTACAAACTAAATTCTAAATTTAATGTGTATAAATTGAAATAATTCAGTAAAATTAAATTCTTATTTCATATATATACATATGACGCCAATAATTTCATGATAACAATACGCTTTTAATACAATCAGCGAGAAGAATTATATAAAAATAAAAAAGAATATATTACGTTTTTATCTCTCGCGATAAATGCTCTCCGGTAGTGAAAGAAACGGTGGATCGTGAAACGTTGGAATATTCGATCTTCACTAGGTGACATTGATTTACATTTGAATAGTTTGTCTAGAGCGGCTATCTCACTACGTCGAATGTAAAGATGAGAACGAGAATGTATAACGAAGTATGGGCGGGTTCGAAATACCAAGAGATAGAGAGGAGAGAGTAACCTCGCCGATCGCTCGGAGTCATCGCAAACTAATAGACGTCTGATTGCGGTTGCCCGCGAGAGTTTTGACTCGTCAGTACAAATATTTATCTTCATCCCCGTGTGCATTCACGCACAGCGTGCGATGCATTAAGGCGCCGATCGCACTATCGGCGCATATAGATGCATTAATCTTGATCGGCGCGCTCTGCAGCACACGCAACATATTCATGGCGGGACGAGAGCGTATATGCGGGGGGTTGAATCAATATTTAACTTATTGCGACCGACCGTGGTGCTGATTAATGGACCGGTACATTCTAGAACGAAAAGGATGGATATTTTAAAACTAAATTTTCCACGTCATAGCATTATTGGAAAGAAATATTGAGTTCCTAAAATATAGCTGATGTATATGAGAAAAAAATTAGTTTTCTAAAAAAAAAGATTTTAATGGATATTTGAAAAATGTATTAGAAAGTATTATTACCTACTATAGATAAAAAATTTAATATTTTTATATTCTTTAATATTCAAGCGTACTGATTCTGTAAAGCAAACTCATTTCTATTTATTTTACATAAGGTATTCAAAGTTACGATATGCACCCACGCACCGTAGTCTCTGATAGGTAGTCGGATCCATGTCCGGATCAACATTGCGTATCCGTAGGATGCACGTCGATGCACATGTATGCACCAGCAGTTCGCCCTCGCATCTTGCGCGCTACAAGAACTCGACCAAGAGACTGCACGTGCGATGTAAATGAACGGCGATAAAATTTCCATTGCGCATATAATGAGAATGTATTTTTAAAAATATATGTAATAAGGTGTACGTTGCATGAAAACAATCAAACAAATAAAATGCATAAATATATCACAGATTTGTCAATGAATCATTTCAATTTTTAATTGATAAAAATACTTCTGTATGTTAAGCTAACATCCCTCACAATTTCAATTGCGATTTTCTGCTAAATCATTTAGGCACAAAAATTAGGATTAGAGCATGTAATTAGCACGTAAAAAGCATTTAACTCTGGCGTAGATGCCATTTTGATTTTTAGGGGAATGCGCTAGCTTAACATCAATATTAAAACATCAATATTAGCTCATATAAGTTTCGTTCAATTTGAAAAAAATCAGAAATTGTATATTTAACAGAGTTAATGAAAGAAGTGATTTTTCTCGCACATACAGTTTCTATGAAGATAATTCCGGACCGGATTATTATCTCGCGAGATGTTCGAATATCAATCCAACAGTCGACATTCCCAGGACAGCGTCGAGATGCAACGGCGGCAATGTGGACGACGAAGTATAGGGGAAAAAAAGGGAGCGCGCATTGTCAACGCGCTCGAACCGCAGTTCGAGCCTGTCAGCCATAACAAATTGTAACTCCGGTAGCCGGACGCGGTGTCGCGGCCATGGTCCGCGTGATTAATTGTAACGTCGCTGCCGCATGCCCGAACGATTTTTTTCTACGAATTATTTGCATGTCAAGACGGATTGATGGAAGCGCGCCGAAGCGAAGGGCCGCGCGACGGACACGGCGAACGCATCTGAATGCAACACGTGGACACACGCGCGGACGCGCAAGCGTGTACGTGCAAACGCGCCCTTGGCAAGCACAACGTCGCCGCACCACGTCGTGATGTTGAATTTCCAAGGTGGGAATTTAACTTTCAAATGCGCCGCGAATTGAAACCATGTACGCTGCACCGACGCTATTCTTTCGAGAACGCATAATTTTCGCATGCAATGCGAATTTCCACGATACCGTCGCGTGATATGCGCCGCATCATCCCGAAGTCTCTTGCCAATAAAAAATCGTATTTCCTAATATACGAGAAATTATTATAGTTCAATAACGAGATGCTCCCTACAAACGCTTTTATATGATAATTTTATAAAAAAACGGTTTTATTAAAATATCTGAAAATTTAGCTATATATTATACAGATATTATACAGATTTGAAAATAGTTTTGTTGGACTATCAAAATAATTATATTTTGATAAGAAATAGCTCAAACTGGTTGCTAGGATGTCAAAACTTTTTGCTGAAGTGTTTAAAAGTTTAGCTAGATACAGATCTGAAAATAATTATGTTGGACCATCAAAATAATTATGTAGGACACTCAAGCATGACGTTAATGAGCATGACGTTATAAAAAGTTTTGACATTCCAGCAATCAGTTTAGGCATCTTATATAATTATTTTAATAATCCAACAAAATTATTTTTAGATCTGTATCTAATCAAATTTTTAGATATTTTAGCAAAATTGTTTTTTTTTTTCATATTGAATTATTAATTTTCTATTGAATTATTAATTTTCAATATTAAAACATAGATCATATAAGTTTCATTCAATTTGAAAAAAATCAGAAATTGTATATTTAATATCAGCTAATAATAGAATATCATGATATTTAACATGCTCGTTAAATTTTTTAATTTTTGAGTTGTTTGGTAACATTACATCTAATTTTCTATATGCAAAATTAATTACATGCATTTTATCACATCAATAAAATACGCGATTAATGTATATGACTGAATATTTTATTGCTTATTTGAGCAAGTGGAAATAAAAAAGAAATTTCTTTATGATTAAAAACGTCCTAAAACACACAAGCAAGAGGCAAAAATAAAAGACCTAATCTCTCGATTCAAAAACTCGGACGATTTCGCGAATAAAAAAAGATATATACGGCTGCCCTTCGATTTCTTGCGCTATTCGCGCACGCTGAAAGATTCGGGGTCTATAAAGAACAGACGGAAGACAATGCCACGACTTGCGAAGAGACAAAGCCTCCAACTGGCGATCAACTACGAGGATGATATCATATGTTTTATGATCCTGTGGGAGATACTTTATGCTCCACTCTGGTTGCAAAGGGTTCGATATACATACATTTATCTTGCTAGTTCAGTGATATAAAGATATGCAAGTGTCATCCCGTAAAATATCTTTCTCGTACTTCTCTTGCATCATTATTCTTATTTTGCGTCAATCATTGAGAAGCGCAAATATAAATATTTATAATTAAAAAATATTTATAATTATTAATGATATCGAATTTTTACCAGATCTTTAACAAATTACCTATTTACCATAATTATACATGTATAAACGAAATAGTCCTAAAACTTTCATACTTGCATCAATCCTATTCTTGTTCTTGTTCGCGCAACTCAGCTATATTTCTTTGTACATTATCGTCTCATATGTCCGCCTATGTATTCAGTCAAGCGTACTATCAGGATTCTAATCCCAATCAGCATTATATCAAAAAAGAAGACGCGCGTGACTGACTCCTTTTTAAATACGTCGAGTCAATCAGTGAATCAATTTAGAATCAATCATGTGGAACGCGCACGACTATTCTGAATGGACTTTGAAAAAACTTTCAATTTTATTTCTACGTGAGACTCTATAGCCTAATGAAAGTAAAATAATTTCATGTTTATTATAACAATTTAATCTGCCATTATATGGCATAATAATTATTTATATGTTGTAATTTCTAAGTCAAATGTATTACTCTTATATCACATAAAGAATATTCATCTGAAGCTGCATGAAAATAAATTTTAAAAAAAGCTCGCGTCAATTGAAGTTTTGTGGGAGTCGTCATGTGAATGGAAGCTATCCTCCCGTCATTGTTTTACCAAACAACGAGTAAAACAATGATAGGCAGGATAGATTCCATCACGAATTCTCTTCTCATCAATTCATGTATGTATATACATCTCACAATAGGCAGTGACAACCTCGAAAGGACGTTCGACATCTTGCGAGTCTGTTCAGGACGTATGATGGTCACGTAACTCATTTCCTACACGATAACGTCATTGTGGAATTTCATTATTGAGAAAACGATTGAGGGATCGTTAAGCAGCGAAGTCTCCGAATCATCAATGGTAAGAATCAGCTGCTGATCTGTTCCGAATATAAATATGACTTAAGTTTTTAGACTTGGTCAAAAATTACGTAAATTTAATAATTTTTCTTATTTAGCGATTTTTGACCGATTTTTTTTTTTTATAAGATAATCAAATTAAGATAATAATTAAATTTGTTTCATGTTATCTAAAATATTCTGGTTTATTAAAGAACAAAATCAGTAATATTAAACATAGCATGAATAGAATGAAAAGTTCTTTTTACACATGTCAAACTCGTGGTAGCTCTCGAAAAGTTTCAGAGTTTGCTATCTCGTTTGGATAAACCTGTCAAACGCATAGCATCACGAAAGCAAATGCTTAACTCATGATTAGTTCAAATTTACAGCTGAGCAACAACTGTAGCATCGTTGGATCCCATCGGTGGATTTTGAAACAACTCGCCACGCCCTGCTCTTGAATACCGCATCAAGTAGACGCGTGTCTTTTAACTCTAATTACCACCTCAACATCTGCTTTTACAGCGCTAGCTCGTCCATTAATTTCCATCTCTGGCACATGCGTTTGTCTTTCCGCCTGCGTGAAACGATAAATCATAGCCAGCAAAAATATTTTTCCAAGGTCTCCGATTTTAACATTTCCTCTTTCATTCCCGTTACGCTATTTCTTACATGGTTATTCTTTTCATATTTCAAATTCTTTGAAAACTTCAGCGTGTTACAAAAAGTTATTTTGCCTCGTAATAATTACACAATCTTTCAAAGAATTCATATTTCTTATATATATGCTGAAATAATAAAAAAAGGATAAAGTTATGTGTTCGTTGCGAATCGACGAAGAATTGAGGTGGCAAACATTCCGGTCCGTCAATGCCGCGTCAATTTTTGTTCTACAGGCAGCAAACATTTTTGTTCGATCGAAGAAGTGGTCCCTTGAATGAATCCACTTAACGAGTGATCGAGACCGCCCTTCCGCCCTCGAACACGGCGAAAGGAAGACTCTCCAAGCCTGGACAACAATGGGTCCTCATCGTTCTCTCTTGTGATTCGAAGTACGTTTGACGGACATGAAGATGGTCAGCCTTTCTTCGACCTCGAGCGTCTGCACGGCGAAGCCTTTTTTTATCAAGTATCAATAAGATATCACCTGCTTGAGATATTAACCCTCCCGAAGCACCAACGCTATTCGATCAACATCAGTAAGCATATGATATTCATCCTTCCTCTATTATGAATATCAAAATTAGCATGATAAAATCAGATTAGAAATCAGGCTTGTCACAAATTCCTAAAATTTTATAATTTTTCTCTTATTTCCAAAAAAAAATTTCATAATTTTCTCTGACTCCAATAATACCTATTTTAAAATTTTTCGTCCTGATTTGAAAACCGTTAAATATTTTGCTGAGAGATTAATTTAACATGTATGTCAATGTAAATTACTATTGATGTTGCTGACACTGCTTGCATTTTTAATTGTTAAGTTAGTATTCCAAAACTGCGTATTGTATGCATATTATTAAACTTCTTTAAAGTCAAGAATTTTAATTTTTCAAAAAGTTTTGCAAAATTTCTTAACTTTTTTCTAATTGTTTTTTATTTCTAGTTTTGTGACAACTCTAAATCATACGTTTAACCTCAAAGATATTAACAATTTTGTTTTATTAAATTTGAATCTATATTATAAAATAAAAATATGTATATAAAGATTGCAAAATATACAATTATAATTCTATCAGATAAAAGATCCTGTTAAAAGGAACGAAAATTCGTTCGAATAATGAGATAAATATTAGCAACATCAATCTTGTCTTCTGTTACAAATAGAAGCCGAAATATACTCGTACTTCATTCCAAGCATTCACCCGATCTGCCGTGAATTTATTAAACAGCTTTTAATGTGATGTACCTAGTAACGTGAAATAAATGAGCGTGGCTAGCTACTTGATATCCATTGGTTCGCCCACGTGAGTTGCTCGCCTCTGCTCGCTCTTTTCTCGAACGAATGCTTCGTCGACTTCCAACAACACGACGACAAGGCACAATGAAGTGAGATATCTAAGATAGACTGGGTGAGATTGGAGTGATCCTCCAATCATTCTTTATCCCATAAAAGGCATGATAGCACCGTCCCGGAAAATACAGAAACCGCGCTAAGTAATCCACCTACATGCTCGAGGTCTCGAGTCAAATCTATCCTCTATTTCTTCGTAACGATCTAACGTGAAAAACCGGACACCACGCTGACTCCTGAATTTCTGATCGTTAAAACTCGATTTACGAAATATATACTGAGAAATACATACTGATAGAAAAAAATATCTTAATACAAAAAAATTTTATTTGACATAAGAAAATTTATTCGATAGTTTCCTAACTTATTTTTTTAGTATCAAGATATCTTTTCTCCGAATGCAGATTTTATAACAAAATTTTACTTTCAAATGAAGAGTGTAGAAAAACCTTGAAAGAAATATAAAAATTCTCATTCTAGAATTAATTTTGTTTTATAGATTTATGCAATTTTGAAATGGTAAATCAATAAGAACGATCTGCACATTTAGCAAATGGGATATAATGAAGAAGTTCATTGACATTTTGATGTTTTCGATAGTCGCCGTGTCAAGATTGCCTTCCCAAATCCTTTTAGAGACTGGACACAAAGGACACTCTTGTCCTTTTACTCCAGCATATTGACGCAACGTTATCGATCGATGCTCGCATTTGCTGTCTCGACTACAATTCTTCTGCTTTTAGAACACGAGATTCTGAACCGAGATCCTGGATGGTCAGGTTTTTGAGGCAATGACAATAGTCCCGGGAATCCTACGCGCTTATCGTGCTTTTTATCGCGTGGTAGACATCTATAATTTATTTCTTGCGTATAAGCTAACTTCGCGATGAGGTTACTTAAGCCATTAGAGAAATAATTACATTTCCGAGAAAGATGTACAAATCGCCACGTCATCGTTTACTTCCATAAAACTAGGACAGTATGCTTTTTTATCGTTGCCACGTCGTAAGCTTTAATCATCGCGTCCCATCAAGTCCCTGCGTTACTGATTGAAACAATTTCTTTCCGTTTCAGAGTTTTTGTCCTCACGGATCGAGTTTATACAGTGAGAAGGAAATACGTAAAAAGGAGAGCCTTGAGAGAGTTGTGTCGCCGAAAGAGCATAAATCCCTCGTTTACAATGCCGGTCTGCTCGGCACACGTGTCCGCGCGAGTGAACTTTGCCGCGCGGATGAATGAAACTCTTTGACGAACGCGTTCTGCTCGGTCGGAAGGCGGAGGCTTGTCTGGCCTCCCGTTCTGGGTTATCGTCATCATGGTGCCGGTTGTCGTCGTTGGTGTTCCCGGCTTCTCTCGCAGAGCTGCGGTGCCGCCATAAAACAGTAGGTCCGATTATTAACGCGCTTCGCGCCGCCATGGCACATGATCCTACCACCTCTGTTTCCGGCATTGATGATCAAGCATTCGAATTATAGCTCACAGCAATACTCGGAACGAAAACTAGAGACGTCATTAACTCGGTAATCGGAGAAAGGATACGTTATATTTGCGAGATATTTAATCTATTTCTTTATTCTTTAGAACAGTCAAGAATTTCTTATTGCAAGATTTGATTAAGAATTGTGTATCATTTCCGCAAAATCAGGAAACTTTGCATTCATCGTTGCTGTATGAAAACAATCGCATCGTATCTTACATCGAATGTCCGATTTCATCTTTACTTAAAATATGCGTTAACGTATCATTCCAAAGAACACACTAAGACAAAAAAGAAAGTCAAAATGATTTTATTTTAACGATTTTATGAAACTGATAATTTTGGATTACAAAAATTGACTGTTTATTAACGTTAAAAATTAAAATAAAGTAATTTTGACTTTTTGTTGACTTTTATGTGTTCCTTAAGGATCCTGGTACCGAAGAGCGCAGCGTAGACACCAACGTCAACGAGCAGACAACGCGCTGTCAAACGGCGCAGCATCTTTTATTCATTTCACGACAAGAAGCGAACAACAACCACTTTTGCGCCACCGTAGCGTACGTGGCTACCCACATGCGCCTCATCATATTGCATTTCCGGTTTGAGAAATGTTATAACGCTGCGGTTGGAATCCCCGCGCCCGCTATCGCAATTTCCTGTCTGTGATCTGCTACTTCCCCTTCTGTCACAAAAAGGATTATCCTTCTCTTCGCAAAAAAGAACATTTTTGCTAGAATATCTAAAATTTTAGCTGGATACAGATCTGAAAATAATTTTATTGGGCTATTAAAATAATTATGAAGGACGTTCAAGCACGATGAATAATGTTGCAAAAAATTTTGACATTCTAACAATCAGCTTTCTTGAACGTTCTACTACATAACTACATACTACATAACTACATACTATTTTCATAATCCAACAAAATTATTTTTAAAGTATATCTATAGTTAAACATTTAAATACTTCAGCAAAACTGCTCTTTCTTTGTTATTCTATTATATATTTGTCTCTCGTATCACACATTCCACGATCGAGTTCGCTTTCCTAAGTAACAATTTCTGTCAGTTTTCAATTTCAATCAAAATTTCTGTTCAGTTTTCTTCATCATCTTCGACGAACCATCATCACGGAATATAAATCCTAACAGAAATTCACCGGCGTGAATTCTTGCGAAGCGAACTGATTGCTGTTGAAGACGTCATATCTACATGCATGCATTTGTGATTGTAACACGTGACGTTTTTGATTGAGCAACATTAGTGTTCGTTAAAGTGCGCCTTAAACTTGTTTTAATATTTGCTTAATTGTATTTTTAAGAGGCAAGCAGCAACGATATATACGAAAAAGCGATGACTAGTCACGAATTAGCTCGTTATTACGTTTTTATCCAATATTCTCGCTCTCTTTTCCTGATCCAATTCGTTTTAAATACCTTGATAGATTCGATTACCCGAATTATGCACGGATATTTCGATCGAGCGAACCCGAGAGCGATCCACGACGAGATCCATTAGTAATCTCAATCTGGATCATCGATTTCTTCGCCCACCGGAACGTAGTTAACAAAAAAGACGGTTGTGTCGTTGCAACGTCATTACTGAAATCCGCATTATCGATGAGATAAATGCAGAAAATTAGAGATGAGAGATATTAAGGAAGATTTTGACGTAACGATTTAACTTATGTTTTAATCGAGAGAAAATGCGACTCAATTTCCTGAGGAACTATACGCCATGACTCATTAAAGAAAATAAAAAAAATGAATGGCTGTACCAATCATAATTACAAACTTTTCAAAATTATCAGTGTACATACATATTGTTACTTATCTGAAATTCAGATATAAGCAAAGTATTACTCGATTTCTAAATATCAAATGAATGAATAACAATAATTGATAATTCATGGCTACGGTTATCAAGAAATTTAGTTACAGACAGCCTATTTCAGGTAAAATGACCAAAAACCGAAGTCTGATCTATAGTTAGGTCAGATCATTTCTCAAGTGTTTACAGTAAAGGACCTAAATAATTAGATCGAATTTGAGATATAGGCCTAAATTCACGTAAACGTAGCCACTGAATACGTATATCCATTCAATACGTGATATCCATAACAATTTACATGGTATTTCATTTTATATTAAATTGTCTAGAAAGATGATAGTACCTACAATTTATTGTTATAATAGTGTATAAATAAAGTAGCTTTCGCGGAGCAAACTCTCGGGATTTTGGAAAGTATTATTTTTAATTTAATTAGAAGACTATTTTTAATTAAAAGACAATTAATTTTAATATTATATTATAATTTCTTACATGTAAATGTGTTTTGTTTGCTGCTTTTACATTCGCCATTATTTTGATATCCTACAAAATTTTGATATCCTATATTGCAGATACATGTAAGTATTATCGTTTCATAAATTTATACAATCGCTATTCGTTAGTTGAGGAGAAACGGCCGCTCGGGGCGCGTTTTTTCACCCCTAATGCCTCAAGCGGGTTTCACGACAGTAATTATTTCACGCACTTCCGCGGAAGGTTTTCGCTCGGCTGGTATACGGGGCCGTATATTTTGACAGTTACGACGATCCTTAACGATCGGATTAATTTTTACGGCACCGTAGTGAAATGAAAGTACGCACAAGCGCGCCATCGCATCGAACCCTTCAAAGTCGTGAAACTTCTAGACGCTTTAAAAGCATCGTACGACCACCTGGCTTTTATTTTGTTTTATTACTTTGGAAGAAAGTAGATTCAACTCGCGCCATTGAATCTCTGATAGAAAACTGCGAATTGCTGAATAATTCACGGGAGTGCAATCTGCGTGGGTGGTACTCGACATTTCCTTGTATTTCGTTCATTACGTGATTCTTTTATCGCTTTGTTTAATAGTCTATATTTTCAAATGTTTCATTAACATAAAATTAAATAATATTATCTGCAATCTACTGTATAAATTATTTATTATTTTGTTGCACAGAAAGAACGATTTTGCCGAAAGATTTAAAATTTTACTAGATCTGAAAATAATTTTGTTAAAAGTTCAAACTAATTGTTAGAATATCAAACTTTTTTGCAACATTGCACGTCATTTTTTAATTTCTAGCATAATTTTTTTGATGATCAAACAAAATTATTTTCAGACTTGTAGACTTGTTCTAGCAAAATTTAAATCTTTCAGATTAAAATCATTCTTCCTATGTGGAGATATAATCTTTTCAGCTAAACTTGAAAGATTTCAATAACTGACATTTGACTAATATAATTTAAATAAGATCTTTAATTATTTAACTTCATATGAGAAATTATTCTCAAACATATTATCTCATAAAGTCACATCAAAAATAAAAAATAATCTGTCTTCTTTTCTATTTTCAACTGTCGACTTTCAAATGCAACATCAAAGAATGATCTTTGTGTAACAGGAAAAATCGCCGGCCGTGAGAAAATTCACGTAAGACCGTCTGTGGGAGTTGATCAAAAAAATTTTCTCAACACAGGTGATGCCTCAGAGGTAAGATCTAGTGGAGTTGACTCCCCCTCCCGTTTAACCCTCGGACGTAGCGAACCCTTAAGGGACCACGATCTCGAACTTCTATTCTCTCTAGAAAAATCCAGATTTCGTGAAATTCTATATTATGTACGGTTCGTCAATGATGCTTTGTTAGGCACGAAGTGACACGCGGCAACCCGAACGGCGTTTTATCGAACCCCAAAAGGATTTTCTTTTCTTTATCGAATCTTGAAACGGAAGTCGATTCACCTTTAGGTTAATCGGTTATTTAAAAATATTGATGTGCGATCAGAACTCGATCGATCCAAATATTGATCTCGGAAAAACAATAATCCTCCAAACTTCTCGCACACAAGCAGTACATAAATAGAGCCCAAAACGTTAAATTTGTTAAGTTTTAAGTCAAAAGCTTTAATAGTATAGAGGATATGTGATCATATTTATTAATATAATAAACGGAGACAAGAATTTTTTGAAAAAATAATCAGCATTCAAAAAAGCTATATGCGAGTTATCTTCACGTTCATCGTTAAATGCTAACATGAGCATTGAAGTTTATTCAACAACGCTTTTGTAAACATTGAAGTTTACTCATTAGATATCAGGTTGTTTCCCACCCTGATATAAACTATTATATTTCACAAAACATCGATATTTAATAATGTATGAAGAAGCGAAGATAAGACACGCAAATCTTGTGTTGGTATGAAATTAGCCCCTCAAAATTGCTTTTTCTTCTTTATTAATTTTTTTACCAGAAGTGTACAAACATTCAAAATGTGCATACATGTGCAGACGATGAGCAATCAAATGACGATAGAGCCATAGAAAATTCATTTTTTTTTAATTTGAAAGGCCAAATTTGCACATAAATTGTATGACTTCTTTGAAGAAAATATTCATGAATAGCTATTATGTTCTTTTTTTAATTTTATATCTAGCTTTAAAAATCGAAATACTTAACTTATAATATTAAAAAAGTGATGCAGTTGTATTAACATTCCTCAGAAAGTATCTGTTTGGTTCATTCGTGACATAATGTTAAACTTATAGATGGACAGATGTGGCGCAAGAAATGCTCTTCCACTGAAAGAGCACCAAATCATACAGATCAATTCTTTTAGAGACTTAGGCTTCAGAAACCCGTTTTTCGCTGTCTTTTTCCACCTCCGCAATTCCCGCGACGCGTAAGCCCTCAATTTTCGCACAATGGAGAGTCTCGAGATTCCTTATAAAAAATTGACGTACAATGGTGCTTTTGTCCGCACGTTTACCCCATCCGTCCGATTGAATCGGATGATTTTTTTTCTTGCACCGATTCCACGTGGAACGTCCAAAAATCGGGCAACGTTCATGAAAAGGTTAAGGCCTATTATTCAAGCATCGCGGTGCAGCCATTCATCAAATTTTTTTTATGCGGGTGTCGCCCAGCATTTCTAATATTTTACGGTAAAGATAAGGAAAAATTCGTATATTTATGGTAAGATAAAAGATACTAATGTCTTAATATAAATTAATGTTTCTTACATGCAAAACCTAAAGTATATTATTAATTTAATCATGTAACTGTAATTAGTGTAACGCTAATTATTTTTAAATTTTTAGTGTATATAGAATTGTGATGATAAGAAGCACAATATAAAAAAAATTATGAAAAGAAAATGAAGCACGTAAATACAATATATAGCAATAAATATGATTCGAACATCAGACAGAGAATTGACGATATAGACACCAATGATTTGAAATGTCGCTCGTAGAAGGACTGCCGACAGATTTTATAATCGAATGAAACGTTTTGTGACTGTTACGTCTA
>Ga0157362_1000240_pt1 | contig 17384 bp, 13 predicted proteins | sample AttlaeALBM3_FD_111480 | JGI IMG/M metagenome (GOLD analysis project Ga0157362, IMG submission 111480) | Fungus gardens microbial communities from leaf cutter ant in Ribeirão Preto, State of São Paulo, Brazil - Atta laevigata ALBM3 | ecosystem: Host-associated > Fungi > Mycelium > Unclassified ... | reverse complement strand
TTGTCGTCGTCGGCTATCCTTACACAGCTGATGCTAGCAGCGGGTGGAGATAATTGGGTGGAATATGAAAACCGGAAAAAGTCAGACAGTGTCCCGGCTCCAGAAAAGAGACCTACAGCATCTATTCGACCTGCAAAATCCATCAAGTCAGCTGCGTCTCACAAAGCTCGTGCCTCGGCTTCATGACTCTTTACCGCGCTACTCTGTTTACTGGCCATGACAAGTAATACTATTGGCTTGACATATATAACCTATATTATTTGGGCGTGACATAGCCAGCGAAAAATACAATTAAGCCTAACCCAAAGATGATGCTACCCAAGTCATTCAGAAGGAACATAACGATGTTAAAAACTCCCGTTAACCTTTTGATCCAACCAAGGGCGTCTTGATGCGGCCTGTCAGAACGGATGGGCTGGAAAATGCCAGGAGTGAGAAATAATCATGTGTGTCCAATTGCAACCTACAAGGACATGCCGAAAGGAGTCAAAGTGGAGAATAGTTTCCAATGCAACGAACACCCAGAAGAAGGCCTGGCCCTGGTTTCAAAAATGACCTCAATTGACAGATAAATTTCACTGACCGGTTGAGGCTGCACTATGAACGTCTGCAAGAGTTCCAGCATATTCCTCTCCTCGCCCAAGACAGCCCATCGCGTCCACCGGCCCACATCCAAAGAGCCCACACGTGTTCGATACGCAGAAGGCTCAAGGAAGAACACAAAGCATGCTAGTAGCAGCCATGCTGTCACCAGCTGGACAGTCCTCCTAATTGCCTTGTCACGTTGTAGGGTATCAACATCTGGACTGGTGGCCTGGGTGCCCTGCCTAATTTGTTGTAGGAGACTGAACATGTCCAAACCCGATGCACCTGAAGCACCGGCACTAAGCGAAGCCAGCATTTCGGCGAAGGGATCGACATCAGTCCGTTCATCAGACCTCGAATTAGGACCTTTACCAGGTGCAAATTCACCGCTTGGGTATTTTGAGGACGACGAATTGGCATTAACAAGGGCGCGATGAAACCGCTCCTGTAGCTCAGGAGACCATACAGAATCATCTACAACACCGACATGGGCCTCAGGTTTCGTAGGAGGCGATGGAGCCAAAAGTGACGATGGCTTGCTGGTCGTAGGTCCTGGCGAAGGAGAAACAGATACCCGAGAAGGCGTTGGCATTCCTGGGCTACCTGAATCCTTTGAACGCAACGAAACATCTGTGCACAATAAATTCTAGGACCAAAAGATTTAATTGGTACCTACCGTCGCTGCCCAGATATACACCCTCCTCGCCTCTTGCGCTTGTTGTGAGCTTGGCAAGACGGTCACCTCGCTTTGCAAGAATGGCCTTTCGACGAGCCTCGGCACGTTCAGCAGCACTTGACATGGTGGAAAAGCTGCAAAATGTATTGGCTATGGCCAATGCCAGTCACATGTCTGCTGGAATTTTGTCAAGTGTCACCTCACTTGTCAAAAGTCACACATATGTGACATTTTCTTGCAATTGCAGGTGGTCTGCACTTGCTCCTTATGCTGTCAATTTTTTCAGACTTGGAAAACTAGATAGTATACAGAGCTTTGGTCTCAAGAAGCACTTGGTCACAACATGTTTGCAAAGATGAAGGCTGCAAGCAAGTTGGGGAGCTGGGTGATCACCAATCCCACAATTACCCCCAGGTATTTCTCATGCCCATTGCTATTTCCTCTTCAAATTCATGTGCTGGATTATCTTTTTTTCATTTCTAGTTTCCAGATATAAAGCTCATGACTCAGGTTACTACTAGTGTTGACCCACACATAGTTGAGCATCATGGACACCTGGCCTGTAACTGCGGGACAAAGAAGAAAGAAAAGGAGAAGAAAAGGGGTAAACTGTTAGCAACTAACACTTAGTTTTAAGTTGAGGTAACTTAGAGTCAAGATACTTCAGGGTTAGAAGAGAACTCAATAGAGTTCTCAATTGATTGTTCTACACTATATATACAGTCTAGACTATTTGTCTTTGTTTTTAGGTCAATGGTTCAATTCCAGCCCATGTCTATTCTTTAGGTTCAGGTTAACTCATAACATCATGTTTCTTCTCTGCAACCTTGCAGTAGTATATCTTTTGTTTGTCTTTTTGGAGTATGAAGTCACAAACTTTGTCTATTTTTAGGCCAGAATATATTGCAAAAACCCAGTTGCATATTGGTTTGACTTAGAATAAAATGTATTCTGTTGCAAACCAATAAGTAGATAATAACAAATTACAGACTTATGTACTAAAGAAATATTTCTGGAAATTCTCTTGAATTATGGTATCAACTTGATTTTCCAACAGAATGATGCTTCTGGTCTCACATTAGTATACAAATAATGCTCAGAACTCAAACTCAGTTATTGATCTTATGTTTCTCTATACTAATGCTAGGAGTTTTGATAACTACTAAATCATACCAGAACTATATAGGTCTTCTGAACATGCTCCTTTAGCTATCTCAATAGTCATAGAAGAATATATTCACATAAAAAAACAAATGATTACCAGAGATAATAAAGAGAAAAAGACTTTATCAACAAACTAGAGAATAAGATAAGTTGTATTGATACATTTAATATTCTTGATAGTGGAAATCTAGAACATATCACACAAGAGTTTGCAATAGCTATAGAAAATCTTTTAATTAAGTACTTCAAATATGACAATATTACCAAGTACTCTAAAAATGGTAGAATAAGGAGTACAGCAAAAACTTGGCCACTTACTAACAATCAGAAAGAAGATATGACTAGATCATCTATAGAAAATCAGTTAAGTCAACCAAGTATGTTTTTTTGATACAAGAATTCAAGAAATTGCCTTGCTTAACAAAAGGCTATAAGATCTGATAAACTAGGTCAAGAAATGCAAATTACCAGCCACAGAGGTCATAAAATTCAATGATTGTCTATACAACAACTTGAACAATCTATGGTATACACTTCACTAGTCATATAATTCTGCTTAGGATAGACTAGTTAATCTGTGCCTCCTAAATGAAATCTCTTTTAGTCCAATAGCCAAGTGGTCTTTATTCTCTAGAGTAGAAGTTCATAAAGTACTCAACAAATAAGACAATTGCTTCATACTAGAACTAGACTATGTTTCATAAAGATATCTAAAGAAGATACTAAATGATGATAGATGTATGACTAATATTGTCAATATAGCTAATATCTGCATTAACCTTAGCTACTAGCCAATGCATTTCAAGAAATCCATTTCCATCATTATTCCAAAACCAAAAAAAGTTTTTGTACAATACTCTTAAATTCTTTCACCCCATCACATTAATAGAGATAATTTAATAACAAGAGTAAATGTAACAGGTCAGAGCTAAACTCCAAGCTGCTTCACAGTTGTGCACAAACAAGTAGGCACAGAGAAAGTAAATCAAATAATAGAGAGTTTATAAAGAGGAATAATAAAGAATATTTGTTGAAATGGTCTAGTGATCCTTTACTTGGACTTCACACTATGTTACTGCCAGACTAGGATGGTACCTACTGATATGGTATATAGTACTACTATTTTTATTCACCTACTTAATCTTTGTCATTGTCTTTTATTCTTCCTTAGTCATCTACTTTACCTTGTGATGCCTGAGCTTACATATCTGATAATATTTAATAAAAACCTAGAAAGTAAAAATATTTTTAGTATCTACTCAAAAAAAACTCTTATTAAGTCAGATCTCAAAGGTATATATTTATCTCATATTGTAATATTACCCTTTTTGATCTAGTCTAGTAGTATAGCTTGTTATCAATACAGTGTCATGACTTGGCAAAACAGCTAAGTTATTATTTATATTTCTTTTCTTTTTCTTTTCTTTTGGACTTACTACACATAAGAAGTATAGGAAAGTGTTATGTTACAAGTGTTACATAGTCACAGTCATATGAATGGGATATCACAATATCATGTCACATGAGGAGTATGGGAAAATAGTGTACAAGAAATAAATAAGGACTTTATCGAGTTCTTTTTGTCAACTTAGACTTAGAGGGTAATTAAGTTATCTCAGACTAAGTTGCTATATACAGTAGTACTGCCTAGAACTTCTGGTAATAGGATCAAAAATGAGATCTTTGACAAAGATAATAACAAATTAGAAAAACAGAATTTCCAAAATATTTCACAATTGTATACTAACAAGTAGATACTAGGAAGATAGTTAAATAGAAAAGAACTTATAAAAAGAAGAGAAAATGAAAATAACAAAAGAAAACTTGAATAAATTGTTTTTAATTTTCTCAAGAGTACTTTTACTAAAATTGAATTCTAAAAGTACATATTCATCTTACACCATAATACTACTGTTCTTATCTAGTCTAGTAGTCTAGTTTGCTATTAATACAGTAGTACTACCTAAAACTTCTGTTGTCCTTGTGTAAGCTGTACTTTAACTGACTATTGTTAACATTAGACTATGAAAATCTTAGAGTTTACTCTAGATGGATGTTTAGAAAAAACTCAATAGAGTTCCCTGTTGTATTATGTACTCTACTTATACTACTTTTACACAGTGTCACACGAGAGTACAAGCATGACACCATCATTATTTTCTCGTAATTTTCTTACCCATTCCAAAACCCATTAGTTATTATGTAATACTGCTGTGTTATTGTATGGCAGCTTTCAAGTAACTTTATATGTAAGGTTGCTAAACTCCAAGCTAGAATAAAGCCAACTGCTCTTTGTTCAGCAATTGACAAAGAAAACTCAATAGAGTCTCCATTAGATTCTCTATACTACTTATACAACTACTACATGGTCTGTGCACTACTTTCCCATACCTATCACGTGACTGTGACTATATGATACTTGTAATGTGACACTTTCCTACACTCTCTTCTATGTAGTAAGTTCAAGAAAAAGAAAAGAAATATAAATAATAACTTAGCTGTTTTGCCAAGTCATGACATTATAGTACCAGTTTTATTAGACAATCACTCTGTTTTATGTCCTTAGTCTAGTTCTCCAATAAACAACCCTAGTCAACCATTCATCTGCGCCCCTAGTTCATCAGGCTTAACATATAGTCTATGTACTAAAGTCCTGTGGTCACATGTTCTTCTAGAATATTCTACAATCATCTAATCTAACCATGTGATATAGTTTACATAAGGTTCCTGTGCTATTTATAGCTTTATCCCATTATATATCTTGAGATTGTGAATCAGCTATTCAAAAGTATAGGAAGTTATTTTCTTTTTGGGGCTTTTGTTAGGGTACAGTCACTCAGAGGTGGCTAACCCTAATGCTAGGTAAGAGTTCCAAAAGCAAAGGTGATATTTGAGTGAGGATATTTCTACCAACACAAGTAGTCTTATATACTAAAACTAATGGTTCATGCACCAGAGTCACGTATATACTAACTAATAATACCACTGTCTTAATTATAAATCATCAGGCACATCAAGGCAGACTTGAGAGAGAAGGCAAGGAGAGTGTGGGAGAGCATCTCGTGAATACTTAGAATAGTCTCTTAGATAGAAGCCTTACTCATAATCTAGGCTGTTCTCTAGAATATCCTCTTATAGCTCTTATAACAACTATATAATTAAAAACCTACTTTAAAAACACATAGTGAGTAGTTAGCTTCTAGCATAAGCAAATGTCTGAGTCTATTAACATTTGATTGTTTTTTTAAGAGAAATTTTTTGGTATAGTTTTTTAGAAAAAGAGAAATTTAAAATAAAGTTTAATTACTCAAATAGCCTTTCAGCTCTAGAGTAACAGAGAGGGATAATTGTAAGGGGATACTCCTAGGGCTGTGTTTAGTGACATGGGTAGGCTCTCACCTAAAGGCCGATATCCTTCTGACCGTGTTCCTACTTCTTTCCTTCCTTTCTCTCCGTCGACATCTTGTGTGAACCTGTAAATCTATTATTGGACATTGTGTGAATATCTGTCAGGTACCATGAGAACGGTGCCTTGACGATCTAGTAGTATAAATACTAGTCTTTTGTCGTAGATATACCTCAGTTGAATATCATCCTAGCTTTAGGATCTACCCATTAGCTTAAGAGGTCTTTGTAAGGGGCACACTTGGTGAGGCACCCAGTCACACTACAATATAGTAAAGTAGGCGTCTTAAGAAGAAGTGATGGATAGCCCAAGAGCTTCAATCATTTTTGAGGTAAGGTATTCTACTGTACATCACTAGCTATATATACTAGACTAGCCGGTCTGTGCACTGTTGCCATAGTCACATGCACTGGACAATAATAACTACACTACCAGATATAGTTATGTAGTACCTATGATGGAGACCCGAACTAGAGGATAATAGAAACTATGTATTGCAGACTCTGAGGATCCATGGGAATGCTAGACTATGTGAACCCTACCAGGTTATCTAAGCGACACTAGATGTCCCCTTACAGTCTTTGCCTTAGTGCTAGAATCAACCCCTAACAATAATGGGAAAATAATATTATAATGCCCCTTCTGTGTCCTAGAGTATTTTATTAGGATTACAAATCAAAGATACAACAAAAAAAAAGAAATAAAGAAAACTTCCAAATTTCCAAAAATAACAAGAGAGAAATAAAAAGGCCATATTCTATCTGATTATATGGCTATAACTTTCCACTTCTTTAATTTTATTCTAAGTATTCTTTTTAGAATAGTATAATAGTTCTTAAGTCTCTTGATGACTAATAAAGAGTAAAGTCAATCTCAAGCCAGTTTGTTTTTAAGTATGTTATTTTTATCAATTATTTCTTTTACCTCTTTATCTGACTTCTTTAGTTCTTCTTCTACTTTTTCTATACCTTATCATATCTTTGACTAGTCTTAGTTTTCTTTTATTAGTTTATAATGTACTCTTTGAGAGAGCTCATTTTTCTAGTTCTAGTTACAATTAACTATTAAAAATGATAGCTATAATCTAATAGTAACTAGTTTTTTTAGAGGTTAACTATTATGTTGTCTTGACTATAACTAAGAAAACAAACATAGATTGGAATCAAACCAATAACTAGTAGACACTTATAGATTAGATAAGGAAAAATAATCTAGACTATATAAATAGTATAACACAAATCGATTAAAGACTCTATCAAGTTTTCTTTTAATTTTAAAGAGCTTCCTAGTCTAAATCCTAGACTAGGATCTGCAGTCAGTTACTAATATTGTGTCAAGGACGGAATTCTGGAAGAACGGAAGTATGGATAGTAGATAGAAACTACACTCCGTTCCAGAGTAATGTACAACGTCGGAGAGGAATGTACTTAGCGATGATAGAAAGAAAGCTCTGATGACGAGGCAAGGACGTCGGGGCGGAGAGCGACTTATGGAACGACCTTGGCTTCAACTTATGTGTTGTGCCCCAGTCTCCGGTCATGAGGTTGGTCGCGTATTTCGGAGTGAGGGAAGTCGCCAAGACAGAGGTCCTAAGGAGTCGGGTGAAGGAGTTGGAGTGGACAAGGAGATATTAGGACCAGATGACATTAATTTACAGACTGAGGAATTACACTGTAACTACTCAGTACTTATAGTATGTGCAGAATAGGAGAAGAGTAGTCTACTACGCTATCCTACTATTATTAATTTTAGGGGAATTATTAGGAGAAAGAAATTACATAATTATCATATCTCCAGAATATGACAGTTAACAAGACATAATGTTATTTTCATGAAAGTAAACTTTCTAAGGTTTTATTACTCTTAAGAGTACTCTAGAAAAGAATTCTATTATGAATCTGATATGCAGTACTCTAGATAAGTTCTATAAGGTTTATAGTAGTGGTCACAGCTACTATTCTGTTACTCAAGTAGTATACATGAGTCTATAACTGGGCTTTTAATAGTTATACTCTAGAGAGTCAAACTTGTTTTTTAAGCTAGCTTATACTTTAATTATTGTGAGAAATATTACTTCTATTACCTAAAAAAATTGTTTTGTATAATAGCAATTACTCAATATACTTGGCAAACTTATCAAAAAAGCAATAAGCAATAAAATTCAGGTTTATTTTATTGAGTCAAATTTCTTGTATCCTAACTAATTAGATGGTATTAGACAATACTTGTAAGGTTGCTAAACTCCAAGCCAGAATAAAACCAACTATCCTTTGTTCAGTGATTGACAAAAAGAACTTGATAGAGTTCTTGTTAGATTTTCTATACTACTTATACAACTACTACATGATCTGTGTACTACTTTCCTATGCCTATCATATGACCTATCATGTGACATCATGTGATATGACACTATGACTTCCTGTTATGTGACTGTGATTTTGTGACACTTGTGACATAACACTTTCCTGCACTCCCTTCTGTGTAGTAAGTGTAAGAAGGTACTCAGAGGCGTCCCAGAACACACTCGAATATAGTATAGGAGGTGTCTTAAGTCAGAGCAATGGATAGCCTAGGAGCTCAAACTATTGTTAAGGTAAGATATTCTACCATACATCACTAGCTACTTATACTAGACTAGCCTGGTCTGTGTACCAGTTACTATGGACACATATATCAGGACAATAATAACTACACTACCAGATATGGCTATATAGTACTGTGATGGAGACCCAAACTAGAGGATGTGGGAACTAGATACCGTGGACTCCAAGGATCTGTGGGAACACTAGCTGATGCAAACCCTACCAGGTTGCCTAAGTGATACTAGTGCTGTCCCCTTACAGTAAGTCAAAAATAAAAGAAAAATAAATAATAACTTAGCTGTTTTGCCAAGTCATGACAATACTCTACTATAGATACTAGGGTATTTCTCACTTATATCATCTATGCAGGATGGATCAAGAGACTTTATACAAATACTTTTACATTTAATATTATATAATTTTTTTCTTTACTTAATCACTAACTTTTTTCTCTAATCATGTCATATGACGGAAAATACCCATTTAATAATATAATTTTCTTTTTATTTTATATTATTACTAATTTTTCAATCCTAAACTCCTGTTGTCTACTCCTATAGGATCACGATGTAAACTAATTACTTGTACTCCTCCTATTTCGGACTTAGTATAAGTACTCCAGTAGTTACATCCTAATTTCTTAGTTCGTAGATTAAAGTCATTTATGTCTTATCCTTGTCCTATCCTCACTCCTATTAATCTATACCACTCCTCTCCGAAACTCCTGACAACAATTCCGTCCTCCTGAAATACGCAACCACACACGCGACAGTAGATCGAGGCACAGCGCACGAGCTGAGGCCAAGGTTGTTCCATTTTGTTATCAAAACCCTTCCATTCCGGAGTCACTCTGCTCAACTCTGGCCCACTCTGTCCTGTTCCGCTCCGTACTTGACAGAATCTACGAACTAACATTGGTCACTATCGCACTCAACTATCTTGACTTTACCGTGTTCACTCGTTTGCTCCGCTATTCCTGCCCTTTACACTGATTGATGTCTAATTCCATTTATTCAACTACAGTGTCTCCAGCGGGTGTAGTTTCCGGATATGCTCCGGAACCACACTGCGTTGGAACAAATGAGTTCAGTTTCTGACCCCTCGTCCCCGACTCCTGCATTCTCAACCTCTACTCCGGAGTCGACCAACTAGTTTGACTTCAGATTCTATGTCTTTACAACCAGTTATTCCCATTATCGAGTCCAATCCTTTCATCTCACAGTCCAACTCACCTGTCCATCTACCCTCCGCCAACATAATCAATGCCCTCCGCCAATTGTCTAATACTCTCGAACGACCTCCAATTGCTTCTCCTGTCAAGGTCTGCATTCCGGATGTCTTTGACGGAACAGACCCGCACCAGCTTTACTATTTCCTCTTCCAATGTCGTCTTTACTTCCGCTCCGGACCGACTCTCTTTAAGTCGGATTTTGAGAAAATCAATTTCGCAATGACTTATGTGTCCGGAGTGGTACAAGACTGGCTTCAGGTAGCATTGGAACAAGAGGATCAAGGCGTTCATCATGAGTGGCTATACTCCTGGTCTTCCTTTGTCAAAGAAATGCACACTTACTTTGGCATCCCAGACGTTGCAGCGGAAGCAGCTTACTCCTTAGATCACCTCCGTATGAATCCTGACGACCAGATTGCAACTTACAACGTTGCTTTCCTCTGGTACTCCGCTGAGTTACAGTGGACGGAGAATGTTCTCTGCCATAGGTATTATTCTGGACTCCCTGATCGCATTCAGGATATCATTCCACTCGTGAAGGAGGTAAACCCTCCACCTTCCAGACATTATATTCCACAGCCATCTCCATCGACAATCATTTCTGGGAACAGAAACGCGAGTCTAAAAGGGCTCTGTACTCTACTCCGCAATGTTCTTTATATCCGGAGTGCTCTGATTCCATCTCTCATTTGTCAATATCTGACCCCAGTTCCTGTAAGGGGACATCTAGGGTACACTTAGTCACCACTGAGGGTCTGTTCTATTAGTGGCCCACTGACAGTCGTGTACGCGTTCCCATCGTTCCTGTCTTCTCTCTGTCTGTGTCATGTGGTGTGATGCCTCCTATTCTATTATTAGGACATTGTGATTACTGATCCATGTGCTCATGTGATGGTGCATGTGATCGTCTAGTGTAGAAGTATATATACTAGCAAGTTATCGTAGATATACTTCACTTGAATCTCAACTTAGCTTCCGGGACTCTTACCTAGCTTAAGGAGTAATCGCCTTTGAGTGGTTCCCTAATAGTTCCAATATTGTTGCCTTGGAGTCTTCTGATATCTATCTCACTTGGCGATATACTCCGTCTCTGGACCTCTCTGACTCTGTCTCCGGATTGTTATCATCTGTTTCTGATTTTGGTTCCATAGTCTCTCAATCGGCTACTAGTGCTCCGTTCTCTACTCCGCAACAAATTCTGTCGTTGGAGCTCTCTGATTCTGATTCCATTCTGTCTTTCTCGACTTCCAGTTCTGTTCCTAGGGTCCCAGAGTCTCCAGTCAAACTCGAGTCGCTAGACTCGCTCTCCGGACTTGGTGACAATCTCTCTTCGGAGTCATTGTACTAGGTCTTCTGTCTCTGTCAACCTGTCTCAGTTCTACTTCTTGGTCTCCGTTCCGCCTGTTCTTGTCCTGTTCTTAGTTTGGTTCTGTTCTCTGCCTTGTCTGGTAATTCAATTTGACTCTTGTTCTTCCTTTGGCTATACAACGATAATTATTGTCCAATCCTCCGCTCCAGTCTACGTTTCCATGTTATAACCACCTCTGGCGACTTTCCACTCCTGTTTCCCATGGCTTTGCATGAATCTTCTTGGGCTTCCATGCCACTCTGCTTGTCCTGTCTTGCTCCTTGGTCTGGGATCCGTGATATATCTCACTCCAACCATATGTTGACCGAAATATAATCACAATCTATCCTACCATTTCTGCCTGAAGTACTCGCATCTGTCCAGTGTTTCCAACTTTCATTGGTCACCACTCCAGTGTAGTCAAAATTCTGACTACTACTTCTGTCTGACGACTTCACTCTGGACTCGTCAAATTTGTTATTCCGGCAACTCCTCTGCAAATTCCAGTCTCCGTTGAGCTTCCATGCTCAATCTGGGACCTCTGTGTCCACTCCGGGTTTCCGCACCCATCTCTGTCTCACCATCCGAATCGCCGCCAATGAACTTTTTCAAAAGTTCGTCTCTGTAAGGGGACATCTAGTATCGTTTAGATAACCTGGTAGGGTTTGCATAGTCTAGCGTTCCCATGAATCCTCGAAGTCCGCGGTACACAGTCTCTATTTTCCTCTAGTTCGGGTCTCCATCATAGAGCTACATAGCCATATCTGGTAGTGTAGTTATTAATGTCCGGTGCATGTGACTATGGCGACTAGTGTACAGACCAGCTAGTCTAGTATAAGTAGCTAGTGATGTATAGTAGAATACCTTACCTCAACATTAGTTTGATCTCCTGGGCTATCCATCGATCTGACTTAAGACGCCTACTTTACTATATCGCAGTGTAACTGGGTGCCTCACCAAGCGTGCCCCTTACAGTCTCTGTTATTCCATAATTTACTTGCACCGGAGTCCAGGACCACGACTCTAATATCGATTTCATACTCTTGTCGCTAGGCGATGGGACGCCTAGCCTTAAGAGGGGGATAGGGATCAAACTACTCCTCCGAGATACAAATCTTCGTGCTGGACATCCTCCGAGATACAAATCTTTGTGCCGGACATCCTTCTTTAAACCTCGGAGTTCACTCAATTCCTCCAGCTTCCTCAAAACTTCCATCTTCTACTCCACATCTGTTTGTTGCTTCGTCTTCCTGGTCTAGGACCTCTGGATCGTTTCCGCCCTGGCCTTTGCCCATGTCCTGTCTGCATCAAAAGGCTTACAGGCAGCCTTAGCCTTGGCGCAGGGAGCACAGGAAGTCACGTGACTATAAAACTTAGAAAAGAAACAAAACTCAAATGAAAGACTTACAGTAAATTTTGAGGTATGCATAAAATTCCGAAGTCTGTGCACCTCTTGCACAGACTTCCTCCGCCCACAAGTGGGATCCCCATCTCCTTCGCCCACTCCTCGCGTCGTTGATGAGATTCCGGAGTTTCTTGTGGCAAATATCAGACAGGTTGCCTCTTGGTCAGAGGCGGAAAGTCAAGGAGGTTCATCTCCTTGTTGGAAGGAGGAGATGACGGCGGCAAGAAAGTCTTCACCTAATTCTTGTGTCGTTGTTATTCTACAGTGGCAACGCGATCCACCTCAATATGATGGGCCAGATCTCTCTGGCGCTCCTCTTCTTTTCTCCATGCTTCTTCTTCCTCCGCCTTCCTCTGCGCCTCTTCTTCCTCTGCTCATTTCCTCATTTCCTCCTCCTCTCTCCGTTTCTCAGCCGCCCTCGCCTCTTTCCTTACTCTCCGCTCTGCCCGTTGTTGTTCCTCTTCCTCCCAGAGCCTTGCCTCTGCTTCCTGTCTTCGTTTTACGAGCTCCTGCTCGTATTGTTCGTCATCAGAATCGGACGTCGTAGCAGTGTTAATGGCGTTAAGCGATGACATTGTGATTTAAGATCAAGAAAGAAAATTTCGCGGAACCAGATTTTAAACCTCCGGATCAGGTGATAATTGTATTGCTTATCCATCAGGGCTTCAAGGGCTCAGCCTTAAGGGGGGAATACTGTCATATGACGGAAAATACCCATTTAATAATATAATTTCCTTTTTATTTTATATTATTACTAATTTTTCAATCCTAAACTCCTGTTGTCTACTCCTATAGGATCACAATGTAGACTAATTATTTGTACTCCTCCTATTCTGGACTTAGTATAAGTACTCCAGTAGTTACATCCTAATTCCTTAGTTCGTAGATTAAAGTCATTTATGTCTTATTCTTGTCCTATCCTCACTCCTATTAATCTATACCACTCTTCTCTGAAACTCCTGACAACAATTCCATCCTTCTGAAATACACAACCACACACGCGACAGTAGATCGAGGCACAGCACATGAGCTGAGGCCAAGGTTGTTCCATTTTGTTGTCAAAACCCTTCCATTCCAGAGTCACTCCGCTCAACTCCGGCCCACTCTGTTCTGTTCCGCTCCGTACTTGCCAAATCATAACCAAAGATAGAGAGAAAATTTGAAGACCTCAAGATTAGGTTCTTCTATAACACAGCATAAAAATAACAGATCTAAATAGTATATATTTAGAAAGTAGGCTTTGATAATAGAATCACTCACTTTTTCTTCAACTATTTAATTAATAAGCATATACAATATATGTAGATATTGGCATTGGCCAAGAATCTGTTTTCTTTTTAATTTTCTTTGCTCTTTATATTGTACCTCTTTTGTATATCTTTGAAAAAACTTTCTATACCTATTTCTGTTTCTCTTCTTTCTTTTGTTGATAACAGTCTATTTGTTTCTCAGGAGAAAAGTTATGAAAAATCAAATACTATCCTTTATAGTAGTTATAATATTGTCCCTTTTCTTTTCAATAAGTTTGGTCTTGTAATTGAACACAATAGATCTGAGATCTTTTACTTTTCTAAATTAACCAAAAAAGCTAATCTCTCACCTTTTAACCTCAGACCTATAAAAGATGCTGTTATCAAACCCAAGAATATTGTTACAGAAAAGTGACTACTAAATAGTATTATAGAGGTATAACAAAATACCTATTCAATGAACTACATAAATAGCTAGACCTTTATAACAAGTAGTCTTGCTAATGTCATCCTTTTGGTGTAGTGATAAACCATATAGTATATAACTACTAGTCTATAGTACAACTATGACAAACTTCTCTAGAGACCTTTTACCTATACACAAATATCTTTTATACCAAACCTATGTACTTTTCATTACACTTTATGGATTTTAATTATAGTACTTCAAGAGAGCCTCTATATATTACTCTCTTAAAGACCTAAAGAAAATATAACAAAGAATAGCTCTTTGAATTATAGATACTTTCTGCATAAAATATTACTATTTTTGAGTTGTCTCTCTACCTAAATAATATACTATCAATGTACTTGTCAACAAACATTATGCCATGACTTGGCAAAAATGGCTAAGTCATTATTTATATTTCTTTTCTTTTTCTTTTCTTTTGGGCTTACTACTTAAGAATAAAGAGTGCAGAAAAGTATCATATGACCAAAGTCACAGTCACAGTCACAGTCACAACACATGATGTCACATGATGTAGTCACATGATAACCATGGGAAAGTAATATGCAGACCATATAGTAGTTGTATAAGTAGTGTACAGAAAATAATGGGAACTTTATTGAGTTCTCCTTGTTAACTTGAATAAGAAGTAAGACTAAGTTACCCTAACTAAGTCTTTACACATCACTCCAAATAAGCTCTTTCTCATTGTATAGCCACTAGTTAACTAATGTTTAAACAAAACCTAAAAATCAAAAGTCCTATTGTGAACATCAACTATTGTTTGAACCAAACTTTACTAGCATTTGATAATCTAAACAGAGAACTATCTTTTGGTTTTTGTCTAGTAGATACCTTTTTTGATTGTTTCTTATTTAACATAGTTAAATGCAAAGATGCCAAAAACAAGAGCTACCTACCTCAACAAGCTTGAGAACGTCTATATAGTGACTTAGTCTAGACAACTTAATCACTTTCCAAGTCTGAGTTGACAAGGAGAACTTAATGGAGTTCCTGTTAGATTTTCTACACTACTTATACAACTACTACATGGTCTGTACACTACCTTCCCATGGTTCCCATGTGACTTAGTCATGTGACATCACCTGACTGTGACTCTGTAACACTTAGTCATGTGATACTTTCTCATGCTCTATCCTTGTGTAGTAGGTCCAGAAAAGAAAAGAAACATAAATAATGACTTAGCTGTTTTACCAAGTCATGACAATCTACAAAATCTCTAAGGATAACCCTAGCACTATATTTATCATTTTAGATGCAAGTGTTAAAAATGACATTACCATATCTGTGATATATATTCAAAGGAAACAAGTTCTAATTACCAAAGCCATTTATTATGCTATAAATATCACCTCTACTGAAGCTGAACTCTTCACCATTAGATATGAGATAAGCTAAGCTATTCACATCTAAGACATTACAAAAATAATTGTTGTTACTAATGCTATTCCAGTTGTCAAGAGAATATTTAACACATTGTGCCATTCCTACCACTTGTATTTTATTGCTATTTCCTGAGATCTAAGGACATTCTTCAATAAGAACCCCAACAATTCCATAACTTTTTGAAATTGTCCCAGTGACAATGAATGGCCCTTCTACCAATTAGCTGACAAAAAGCCTAAGACTCACAAAATTAATCTCATTCTGTTTAGTAAAACATTCTGGAACTACAGCAGGAAAGTTGAGTATAACTCAATTCTCAAAAGCAGACAAATGGTCTAGTGACCTATTACTTGTATCAGAATGAGCCTAAAACAGTGCCAAGGTGATTAATATTCATGGAGATATGAAGGCCTCAATATTTGCACATGGACTTCATTAATTACCTATAGATAGTTATCTGTCCTTTTCTTAGAATAAGTGACAGCCTCCATAAGGTTAAGTTATCACTATTTTAAGTATAAAGGCACTACTATATGTAGAACAATAGGTAGTTGTTGAATATGTCCTCTGTTGTAAGGGGACATCTAGTGTCACTTAGATAACCTGGTAGGGTTTGCATGATCTAGCGTTCCCATGGATCCTCGGAGTCTGCGGTACATAGTTCCTATTATCCTCTAGTTCGGGTCTCCATCATAGGTACTACATAACTATATCTGGTAGTGTAGTTATTATTGTCCAGTGCATGTGACTATGGTAACAGTGCACAGACCGGCTAGTCTAGTATATATAGCTAGTGATGTACAGTAGAATACCTTACCTCAACAATGATTGAAGCTCCTGGGCTATCCATCACTTCTTCTTAAGACACCTACTTTACTTTACTGTAGTGTGACTGGTGCCTCACTGAGTGTGCCCTTACATCTGTGGACCATTATTTTGTCTCTATTTTCTCTCATCATTATCTTCTGATTGATTAGTAAGCAAGTATGTCTGCCAGTGCAGATTTTTCTTACACCTCAGTTCTGCGCACTTCAGACTGAGGTAAAGACTTTTATTAGACTGTTTTATATATCATGCTGATATAGTTAGACTTCATGTTCTAATAGGTCGCTTACTCATCTCACTGCAATAAAAGTAGTAGCATGTGATGATCTGTCCTAGTGTACAGTCCATTATATTTCTGTATATAAGGACTCCTAGTCTGAGGGTTAGACCTCAGACTTAACAACTTTTTTTGTCACTGTCTAAACTTCATATTTTTGAACTATTCAAAATCTAAATCACCAATCACAAATAAGTAAGTGACCTTTTGTGATAACATGGTACCTCTATTTTTGTTCACCTACTTAGTCGTCTACTTTACCTTGTGACACCTGAGCTTAACATCTGATAAAATGTACTTTCAAGTACCCAACTACAAAGGAAAAACTTCCTGGATCTCAATGATGATGACAGCAAAAAAATTTGTCCCACCTACTCAAAGGGTGGAGCATGGCTTAAACACTTCAGTCTGTCCAATACAATGTGCACTTGCATCACAAGACTTATAACCAATCACACATCTATCAGTGAATATAGGAAGAGTATAAGGGGACCCCTCACACACAACTCCGGAGCATGTACTAGCCCTTCAGAGTGACCCTGCAACAGATCAAATATTACTACATAATATTTGGACTTATCTCCATTGCTCTAAGCGTACTCTGTTGCCGCCTAATGCACTTTCATTGTTCGGACCCTGGTTACCAAATGCAGGGATGCGAGGACACTGTAACATATATAATGTAGATTATTCCCCCCCAGGAGCCTCATCTAATTCTCTGAGGAATCTCCTGGAGGTAGGTTGTAACATATTTCATAGATTATAATTTAACTGAGGAAT
>Ga0157362_1000239_pt1 | contig 17400 bp, 19 predicted proteins | sample AttlaeALBM3_FD_111480 | JGI IMG/M metagenome (GOLD analysis project Ga0157362, IMG submission 111480) | Fungus gardens microbial communities from leaf cutter ant in Ribeirão Preto, State of São Paulo, Brazil - Atta laevigata ALBM3 | ecosystem: Host-associated > Fungi > Mycelium > Unclassified ... | reverse complement strand
GCTCTCACCGGACACCACGCTGACCGAGGTGACCAGCTTCCTGGCGACCTACAACATGGTCGCAGCCCCGGTGGTGGACTCCGATCGCCGCCTGATCGGCGTGGTCAGCGTGGATGACGTGCTCGACCACCTGCTGCCCCCCGACTGGCGGGGCCGCATCGCCGCCGAGGAGGACGAGGCCGAGGAAGCGCCCGGGTACGGCCCCGACGACACCGGCATCGTCAAGGTCTGGAAGCCAACCCACGGCGTCTGACGGACCCGGCCCAGCCGCATACCATGCGAGGCATGTCACCGACCGTCGAGCAGGTCCGCACCGCGTTGGCGGGGGTCAATGACCCCGAAATCCATCGCCCGATAACCGAGCTGGACATGGTCGCCGCGATCGATGTCGCCGGCGGCCGGGTCGCGGTGAGCGTGCTGCTCACCGTGGCTGGATGCCCGCTGCGGGAAACGATCACACGTGAGGTAACGGCGGCGGTCCGGGCGTTGCCCGGGGTGCACGAGGTTGATGTGCAACTGGGCGTGATGGACGACGAGCAGCGTTCGGCGCTGCAGACCAAGCTTCGCGGCGGCGCCGCGGCTCGGGAGATCCCGTTTGCCGCGCCGGGTTCGCTGACCCGGGTGTACGCGATCGCCTCCGGCAAGGGCGGTGTCGGCAAGTCGTCGGTCACGGTCAACCTGGCCACAGCCCTGGCCGCTTCCGGCCGTGCGGTCGGCGTGCTCGACGCCGACATTCACGGCCATTCGGTCCCGCGCATGTTGGGCACCGCGGCGCGCCCCACCCAGGTGGAGAACATGATCATGCCGCCGACCGCGCACGGGGTGCGGCTGATCTCGATCGGCATGTTCATCGAGGGGAACACCCCGGTCGTGTGGCGTGGTCCGATGCTGCACCGGGCGTTGCAGCAGTTCCTCGCCGACGTGTGGTGGGGCGACCTGGATGTGCTGCTGATGGACCTGCCGCCGGGCACCGGTGACGTGGCGATCTCGGTGGCACAACTCGTGCCGAACGCCGAGATCATCGTGGTGACCACCCCGCAGCAGGCCGCCGCCGAGGTCGCCGAACGCGCCGGCGCGATAGCGACCCAGACACATCAGCACGTCTTCGGAGTGGTCGAGAACATGTCGTACCTACCGTGTCCGCACTGCGCGGCCGAGGGGCGGGACCACCGGCTGGAGATCTTCGGTCGCGGCGGCGGTGCCCGGGTGGCCGAGGGTCTCGCGCGCATGTTGGGCGTCGAGGTTCCGCTGCTGGGTGAGGTACCGCTCGATCCGCGGTTGCGCGAGGGCGGCGACCTCGGAGTCCCGCTGGTGGAAAGCGATCCGGAGGCGCTCGCCGCTACCGTGCTTCGCTCGATCGCGGATCGCCTGGGGTCGCGGGCGCCGGGCCTGGTCGGTCGGTCTCTGGGGCTCTCGCCGGTCTGATCTTCTCCGCCCGTCAGGTGCTGTCTGCGTCGTAGGGCGGCACCTCGTTCGGGTCGAGCGGCCGAACCGGGTAGATCGCCGGCACCGGCTCCCGCAGAAAGTCCATCTCCCCGCGGAGATCGTCGAACGGGTCGTCGCCGAGTGCCTTGCGGACCACGCCGCGCGGGGTCAGGTCGGATAGCCGCATGTCGGACAGCTCCGGCGGCAGCTCCCGGGCCAGATCCGCCTTCGCGTTGTGCAGGTGGGTCCGGAGGAGTCGGATGAAGCGGCCACCCTCGGCGGCCATCTTCGGCAGTCGATCGGGGCCGAACAAGATCAATCCGAGCGCGGCCAGCACCATGAAGTCCCAGCCGCTGATGTCGAGCACGTCCCCGAGGGTAGCCCGCGGGCCGGGGTGAGGGCGCGCCTGTGACTCAGCGCGCGCGCACGAACCGGATCGCGACCGTGCTCCCTCGGGTGGACCCCGGCAGCTCGGACGCCTGCCGAGTCGGCGCGGCGAGCCCGCTCACTCCGGCGAGGCCGGCCCCGGCGATGCCGCCGCCGATCGCCGCGACCCGTTCGGGGTGCGCGGCCGGATCGCGCGCCTCCGAACCACCCGCGAGCATCGCCGAGGCCGCGGTCATCGCGGTCACCCCGGCCAGTCCGGCCGCCACCAGCTGGGCGCCCGGCATCGGACGACGCCGGCCGAACGCAGCCGCGGGCGAGCCGGACGGGCGAGGGGCCCACGGCTTCGACCGGTCGTCGGGCCCGCCCAACTCCAGCAGCGAGCCGATCAAGCCGGCCGGTGGCGCCGGACCACCGAGGCTCCACAGCTCGCCCTTGATCCGCGAGGCCTCGGCCACGGCCGACCGACACTCCGGGCACACCGCCAGGTGCCCCGCGACCAGGTCCCGTGTCGGTCCCGGCAGCTCACCGTCGACGTAACCGGAGACTCGGTGCCCCAAGTGGTTCATGGTGACCCCGAAGTCGCCGCGGCCCGGCGTGACCGGCCGAGACGCGCCGGCGCACGCCGATCCAGCACGGCGCGCAAACGATGCCGACCCCGATGGACCCGGCTGCGCACCGTGCCGAGCTTGATGCCCAGCGTGGCCGCGATCTCCTCGTAGGACAGCCCCTCGATGTCGCACAGCACGACGGCGACGCGAAACTCCGGCGGCAGTTCGTCAAGGGCGGCCTGAACCTCGGAGTTCAGATGGCGGTCCTCATAGGCCTCGGCGGGGGAACGCTCCCAACCGACGATCCGTTCATGAGCGCCGAACTCAAGCCCCTCGAAGCGGATGCGGCCCCGCCTGCGCGCTTGGTCGAGGAACAAGTTCGTGGTGATCCGATGCAGCCAGCCCTCGAACGTGCCGGGGGTGTAGGTCTGCAGGGAGCGGAACACCCGCAGGAAAACCTCCTGGGTCAGGTCCTCGGCGTCGTACCGGTCGCCGGTGAGTCGATACGCCAGCCGGTATACCTGCGCCGAATGCGTGCGAACGATCTCGTCCCAGCTCGGCGGCACCCATGCGACCGGCTGGACGGCCTCGGGTGCGTCCGCTGCGCATGGCATCGGTCCGGTCCCCTCCCGGGCGTCGGGTGATTGGACTGGAGGCACCACGCTTCCCCCCAAGGCTGTGACGCACCTGTGCCGGGTGGATAGATCGGCTGTGTGCATTGGTTACAACGCGCCGCGCCGGGCATCGGTTCCCGGGAGTACCGGAGGACTAGGCTGCCGACCGGACGGCGCGACGTGGGAGGCGACGGTCATGACGGTGTCCGACGTCGAGGTGGGGCACGCCACCTTCACTGACGGATTCATCGCCGAGGACGAGGTGCTCGCAGCGGCCCGCGCCCGGGCCGCGCAGCTTCAGGTCGGCGTGCCGAGTCCGACCGCCGGCGCCGTACTGCGCTTCCTGGCCGCGCTGCTCGACGCACACTCGGTGGTGGAGATCGGCACCGGGACCGGGGTTTCCGGGATCTGGCTGCTGCGGGGCATGCGCGCCGACGGTGTGCTGACCAGCGTCGACGCCCAGCCGGAGCATCAGCGGGCAGCCCGCGATGCCTTCCGGGCGGCGGGAATCGCCGCCAATCGCACCCGACTGATCGCCGGCCACGCGGTCGACGTCCTGCCCCGGCTCACCGACGGCGGCTACGACATCATGTGGGCCAGCGGCGACCCCACCGACTACGCGGACTTGCTGCGCGAGGCACCGCGGTTGTTGCGGCCAGGCGGCGTGGTTGCCTTCGGTGAGGCACTCGGGGGCGGTTCGGTGCCTGATCCCGCGGCCCGGGACCCGCGGACCACGGCGCTTCGTGAGCTGGGTGCCGCGCTGCTGGCGAGTGAGCAGTTCGCCGCGGTGTTCCTGCCGGTCGGTTCCGGCATCCTGGCCGCCACGAAACGAGCGCCGCGCTGATCTGAGGAGGCCTCAGGCAGCCGACGCCGGTCGCGGCGGGAACGATTCCAACCAACGCAGCAGCAGCCGCACCCCGTAGCCGGTGCCGCCCTTCGTGTTCTCGTGCTCGTCGGCCTCGATCTTGCCCGGCCCGGCCATATCGACGTGTGCCCAGCGTCGGCTACCGACGAACTCCCGCAGGAACAGCGCGGCGGTTATCGCACCGCCCTGCACCTTGCGATCGCGCGGCACGTGGGCCAAGTCGGCCACCGGGGAATCAAGCGCGGGCCGGTAGTCCTCGACCAGCGGCAGACGCCAGATCCGGTCCCCACCGGCCTCCCCGGCCGCCGCCAGCGCCGCGGCAAGCCGCTCGTCGGCGGTGAACAGCGCCCCGATCCGGCGGGTCAACGCGGCGGTGGCTGCCCCGGTGAGCGTGGCCAGGTCCACGATCACGTCCGGGTCCAGCACCGCATCGGCGTAGGCCAACGCATCGGCCAGCACCAGCCGACCCTCCGCGTCGGTGTTCAACACCTCCACGGTCTTGCCGCCGTAGTGCCGGATCACGTCGCCCGGTCGGTACGCCGACCCGGAGGGCATGTTTTCGGCGGCGGCCACCAGCCCGGTCACCCGGGCCTGCACCGACACTTCGCAGAGCGCGCCCATCGTGGCGATCACCGCCGCCCCGCCCGCCATGTCCGCCTTCATGGCCACCATGCCCTCGTTGGGCTTGATCGATAATCCACCGCTGTCGAACGTGAACCCCTTGCCGACGAGGACGACGTGCGGCGCGGACGGCGACAGTCCCTCCGGGGAGTAGTCGAGCTGTATGAGCCGAGGTCCCCGCGCGGTCGCTGCCCCGCCGCCCACCGCCAGCAGTCCGCCGAACCCGTCGGCAGCCAGCTGCGTGGGCTCCCAGATCCGATGCTGCAACCCGACCCGCCGGGCCATCCGCGCCGCCTCGGCGGCCAACCACGCGGGCGTCTTCGTCGCGGAGGGGGTGTTGGCCAGATCCCGGGCCAGGCACACCGACCGAGCGGTGACCTGACCCAGCGTCGAAGCGCGCTCCACCGCGGCGCCGGGGCGAACGTGCAGGCTGATCGATCGCACGGCCTGGCGCTTCTCCGTGCCGCTGTGCAGGCCGAAGCTGTACGAGCCGAGCAGCAGGCCCTCCACGAACGCCCGCACCTCCGCGGCACCGACCGCGCCGACGAGGGTCGTCTCCAGGCGCTCGCTCTCCCGGATCCGGCGGGCCAAGCCGGCGCCCGCGCGGCGCAACTCGGTCGGCCCGCCCGCGCCCACCCCGACCAGCAGCACACGTTCGAGGGCCCCCCTGTCGACCATCGGCAGGGATACCAGGTCGCCGACCGCTCCGGTGGCCTTCTCCCGCCCGGCCAGGGCGACCAGGTCGAGCCCGAGCACCCCGGCGGCTTCGGCGACGCCGGGGCCACCGACGACACCGGCCGATCCGGGCGAGATTGGCAGCGCGAGCACGTCCGCGTCGGCGTCCAGCAGCGGGCGGCCGCGAACCAGTTCAAGGGACGGGAGAGTCACCACCGGGGCCGAGGGGCGGCGATCAGGCCACGACGCCCTGCAACGCCTCGCCCAGCGCACCTGCCTCGTCCGCGGATAACTCGACGACCAGGCGCCCGCCGCCCTCCAGCGGAACCCGCATGACGATGCCGCGGCCCTCCTTGGTGACCTCCAGCGGTCCGTCACCGGTCCGCGGCTTCATGGCCGCCATGCTCGCTCCTCTCCTCGCCGCGCCGCCCGCGGACGCCGCAGTGTCCACCGCATTATCGCAGGCGGTCCCCGTTCCCGACGGCACCCCAACCCCCTCCCGGCGCGCCCCGATCCGGAACGGGGGTATCTAATCTGCGCCCATGGAGCCGGTGCTGGTGAACCGTGAAAACGGCGTGGCGACGATCACGCTCAACCGGGCGGACGCGTTCAACTCGTTGGACCTCGCCACCAAAGTCGCGCTGCTGGATGCGCTGCGGTTGGTGGCCGACGACCCGACGGTGCGGGCGGTGCTGTTCACCGGGACCGGTCGGGCGTTCTGCGTGGGACAGGATCTGCGGGAGTTCGCCGCGGTGAGCAAGAACGGCACCCCGGAGCAGGTGTTTGCCACCGTGGCCGAGCACTACTCCCCGGCGTGTGAGCTGTTGGCCACGATGGACAAACCGGTGGTGGCCGCGGTGAACGGCGCTGCCGCCGGCGCCGGGATGTCGTTGGCCCTGGCCGCGGACTTCCGGATCGCGTCGGAGAAGGCCACGTTCACCACCGCGTTCACCGCGATCGGGTTGACCCCGGACACGGGCATGTCGTGGCTTCTCCCGCGCGTGGTCGGCTCGGCCCGCGCGGCGGAGCTGCTGATGCTGTCCCCGACGCTGACCGCGGCGCAGGCAGCCGAGCTGGGCCTGGTCAACCGGGTGGTCCCGGCGGAGGAGCTGCCCGCGGCGGCCGGCGAGCTCGCCGCGCGGCTGGCGGCCGGCCCGACGGCGGCCTTCGCCGCGGTCCGCCGACTGCTGCGCTCCGGCGGAGTGCAGCCGCTGTCGGAGTCGCTGCGCGCGGAGCACGCGGCGATCGTGGCCGCGGGCGGCACCGACGACCACGCCGAGGCCCTTGAGGCGTTCCTGGCCAAGCGCACGCCCGTCTTCCGGGGCCGCTAGGGCGTGGGCCGCCTCGGCCCCCGGACGGGCAGCGAGCGCGATTTGTCCGATTTGTGATAGTTATGTCGACGTTCGGGCAATCACTGGCAATGTCACGGCCAGTGGGCCGCAGCGGAGAGTGATTTTCCGGTAATTCAGCACACGATTGCGTAGGACGCGTCCCGCGTTGCCGATTCGCCTGTAAGCATCCACGCAACACCGCCACGGCGGTGGGGTTATCGGGCCCTTGGGGAGGGAGTGGCTGTTGCGTCCCACGACTGCGGCGTTGACCATCGCCGGCGCTGTGGCGGCCAGTACGCTGACGCCGGTCAACCCCGTGGCCGCCGTCGGCCTGCTGAGGTTGGGGCTCCCCCATTCCTCCTCCTCCGCCGGGCTCGCCGCGGCCGCCGCGCCCCCAATGCTCGGCCCCGCTCACCCGTTCATCCCCACCGTCGTTCCGCCGTCCCTGGTCGCCCCGCCGCCCCGGGTGCTGCCCGAGCCCGGACTGGGCCCCCGCTGCGACGGCTCCCAGGCCCGCGGCAAGCGTGCCGCCTACAACGGGCGTTCGGTTTCCGCTCTCTATGACCAGGTGTTCCGCCCCGGCCAACTGATGCCGTATCTGGACGGCTGGGTGCCTCAGGCACTCGTCACCTGGGAGAACTGGGACGGCGCCGGTCTCGGCCACGACTTGGTACTGATGGGGACGTACCGGGACAACCACCAGTCCTACCTGGTCGGCATGGACCCCGATGGGGGCAAAACGATCGGGACCGTCGCCGTTGATGCCTCGCACCTGAACGGCATGGGCTTCATCGGGAAGTGGATGTTCACCCAGGATGACAACCCCCCGCGCAATGGGCCGTACAAGCCCGCGATCCGCCGGTACAACGTCGACGCGCTGCGGTGGGCCATGCAGAAGTCGGCGGCGACGGGCCAGAAGGTGTACCTGCCCAAGGACGGCCCGGCCCACCCGATCGACTCGATCGACTTCCTCACCGTCGATGGCGATTCCATCTATGCGGGCAACCACGGATGGAAAGTCGGCCGAATGTACCGCTACGAGCTCACACCCGACGGCTGGCCGCAGCCGGTCGAGGGGCCCTGGGCCATACCGCCGCGCGCTCAGGGCCTGGTCATCACCCCCGACGATTTCATCTTCTCCGCCGACAACAACCTCGACCGCGGCATGCTCAACGTGGTACGGCGGGCCACGCCGGCCAAGACCAAGGCCCCGGTGGCGTGCATGTGGACGCCCGCCATGCCCCAGGACATGACCGTCTACCACGGGAACCTGCTGGTGGTCTTCGAGAGCGGCACAGCCCGGTACGAGCGCGATCACCCGGTGAACCGCATCACCCACGTGCACGGCGGCCTGTTGAACTCGCTCATCTCGCTTACCGATCCGGGCGTCCTGACTGTGCCGTTGCCCGGTCAGCAGGGCACGCCGGGCCAGAGCCCGACGACGCCGACCCTCCCGACCCTGCCGGGCATCGGCGGGCTGCCGCTGGTCGGCGACCTGACGAAGCTCGGCGCGACCCCGGCGCCGGGCACCGGGCTGGTTCTTCCGCTCCCGGGCGTGGCGTCCGCCCCGGCACCGGCGCCGAATGCCACAACCCCGGCTCCGACGCCTTCGACCACCGCTCCGGCACCCGCCGCAGCCCCGGCCGCCCCGGCTCCGGCGGACGCATCCGCCCCGGCTCCAGCTGCCGCCCCGGCTCCGGCGGACGCATCCGCCCCGGCTCCGGTGCCCGCCCCGGCACCGGCCGCTGCACCGGCACCCGCCCCGGCACCGGCGCCCGCGTCCGCCCTTGAACCGGCGCCCGCCCCGGCACCGGTCCCCGCCCCGGCACCGGTCCCCGTCCAGGCACCGGTCCCCGTCCAGGCACCGGCCCCCGTCCAGGCACCGGTACCCGCCATCGCCGCGGCAACCCCGGCAGCAGTCGTGCCGGATTCCCTGGATGCGTGGACCCCGAGTTGGCGCCTCTCGGATGCCATGGAGACTTACCACGACGCGCAACGTCGGGTGATGGCCATGCTGGAGGTGCTGAACTCGACCGCCCAGTCCGACGCCGCTCCGACCACGCATGTGAGCGATGCGGCGATAGATGCCCGCGGCGCGGGGCCCGCCGCACAGACGCTGCGGGCCAACGCGTCCCAAGACGATGCCTGGATGCCGGTGGATCGGGTGTCGGACGCCCAGGACCTGTACGGATCGGCGACGGCCGGCCTCTTTGGACCGCCGGCCATCCTCTAGCCGAATCGCCCTCGGGCCGAGCAACCGGCCAGGTGGTCATCGACCATTCCGGTGGCCTGCATCAGCGCGTACGCGGTGGTGGGCCCGACGAAGGCGAACCCGCGCCGTTTGAGTTCGGCGGCCATGGCCGCCGAGGCGGGTGTGCGGGCCGGCACCTCGGCCGTGGTGGTCGGACGCTGCCCGCCGTCGGGCGCGAACGACCAGAGCAACGCATCCAGGCCGCCGGGACCCAGGTCCAGGGCCGCCCGGGCGTTGCGCAGGGACGCAGTGATCTTGGCGCGGTTGCGTACGATTCCGGGGTCGGCGAGCAGTCGCGCTTCATCGGCGTCCGTGAACGAGGCAACGGCGGGGACCGAGAATCCGGCGAATGCGCTGCGAAAGGCCTCCCGTTTGCGCAGGATCGTCAGCCAGCTCAGTCCAGACTGGAAGGCCTCCAGTGTGAGGCGTTCGAACAAGCCGTCGTCACCGTGGAGCGGCCGGCCCCACTCGTCGTCGTGGTAGGCCACATACTCCGGTGCCGACAAACCCCACGGGCAGCGAAGCCGCCCGTCCGGGCCGGCAACTGGCCCGCTCAGCTTGGGTACCCGAGGGCGAATCGCGCGCGTGCCAGTTGCTCGCCCAGCTCCGTAATGCGCGCGTCGCGCTCGGCAATCTCCGCCCCCAGGCGGTCCAGTACGGCGTCGACGGAGTCCATGCGATACCCCCGGAGGGCGACCGGGAACCGCGCCGCGGTCAGCTCGGCGAGGTCCGCGGTGCCCGGGTCAACCGCCGGACCGGGCGGATCGTGCTGGGCAGGCGCAAGGGTCCCGCCGTACCCCGCCGCCACGGCCGCGACACCGAACACGACGACGGCCACAACCGCGACCATCAACAAGTACACCGACCGACCTCCCCGCTGCGGACCCCTGCCTGGCCGTCCGCGGAAGATGGTGCCATGAACTGCGTTGAGCCGGACCCCCCGGACCGCGGCCTGCGCCTGGGCCGGCATCGCTACCCGCCGGATTCGTTGCTGGTGATGGCGATTGTCAACCGAACGCCCGATTCGTTCTACGACCGGGGCGCCACCTACGCCGAGGGCGCGGCGCTGGATGCGGTGGCGGCGGCGGTGGCGGCGGGCGCGGACATCGTCGACATCGGCGGGGTCAAGGCCGCGCCCGGCGGCGACGTCGACGTCGCCGAGGAGCTGCGCCGGACCGTCTCGTTCGTGGCCAAGGTGCGGGAGCGCTGGCCCCAGGTCGCCATCAGCGTGGACACCTGGCGCAGCGAGGTTGCCCGGGAGGTCTGCGCCGCCGGTGCCGAGCTGCTGAACGACTCCTGGGGTGGCGCCGACCCGAAGCTGGCCGAGGTGGCCGCCGCGCACGACGTGGGATTGGTCTGCGCCCACGCCGGCCGTCAGGCCCCGCGGACCGTCCCGCACCGGGTGTCCTACCCGGACGTGATGGCCGACGTGCTGGCGCGGACCACCGCCCTGGCCGAGCAGGCCGAGGCCGTCGGCGTGGCCCGCGAGTCGATCTTGCTCGACCCCGCGCACGACTTCGGCAAGAACACCTGGCACTCACTCGAGGTCACCCGGCGCCTGCCCGAGCTCGTGGCACGCGGCCGCCCGGTGTTGGTTTCACTGTCCCGCAAGGACTTCGTCGGGGAGACGCTGAACCTGACAGTGAGCGAGCGACTCAACGGAACCCTGGCCGCCACTGCCGTCTGCGCCTGGTTGGGCGCACGGGTGTTCCGGGCCCACGACGTGATGGCCACCCGCCAAGTGCTGGACATGACCGCGTCCATACGCGGGACCCGGCCGCCGGTCGCGGCCGTTCGCGCCCTGGCCTGACCCGCTCAGTTGGGAAATTCGGGCGCGGCCAGGAACAGGGCAAACACCGCCGGGCGCTGTTGCACCAGCTCGAGACGGGCACCATCGGCACGGGCCAGGTCGCGGGCGAGTGCCAACCCGCGCCCGGTGCTGGACCCGCCGGAGATGCCGGCCTCGAAAATGCGGTGGCCGAGGGACTCCGACACCCCCTCGCCCTCGTCGGTCACCTCGATCACCACCGACCCGCCGACCGTCCGGGTCCGTATCGAGACCACGCCCGCCCCGTGATGCAGGGAGTTCTCGACCAGCGTCGCGAGGATCTGCGAGACGCTCGCCGCGTTCGCCCGCGCGGACAGCGCGGGCACCCCGACCAGCTGGATCGACCGACCCAGCTTGCGCAGCGCGACGCTCCACTCGTCGATCTGCTGAGCCACGATCTTGTCGATCTCGACGATTTCACCGGCCACCACCGGTGGGGTGCGGTGACTGGTCAGCAACTGCTCGACCACTTCAGTCAAGCGCTCGACCTGGGACAGCGCGACGTTGGCCTCGTCGCGCATAGCGTCCATGTCGTCGGACATGGTGATCTCCTCCAACCGCATCGAAAGCGCGGTCAGGGGGGTGCGTAGTTGGTGGGAGGCGTTGGCCGCGAACTGTCGTTCACCCGCCAGAATCCGGGAGATCCGCTCAGCCCGGCGCTCCAGCACGTCGGCGACCCGGTCCACCTCCGGCAGGCCGTAGCTGCGTCGGTGCCGGCGCCTGGTCGGGTCACCGGAGCCGAAGCTCTCCGCGGTCTCGGCCAGCTCAATCAGCGGACGGGTGAGACTGCGGGCCTGCAGCGCGGCCAGCGCGCCCGCGGTGGCAATCGCGAACAGCGCCTCGATCGCGATCAACAACCAGGCCTTGCGCACCTGGGAGGTGACCCCGGCTCGGGACTCGAGCACGGTGACGTGGAAACCCCGCACCGGGTCGTCGACCGTCACCGAGAGACGGTCACCCCGCGGTGCGGCCGCGCCCAGCGAGAGCACCTGGCGATCGGGCAGGGTCACCGTGGCGCTGCGATCCCGCGAGACCAACCGCGCCAGAGCCTCGCGATCGACGCCCTCGCCGAGCTGGCCGCGGAACTCCGCGCTGTTCAGCAGGCGCTGTGCCTCCGAACGCAAGCTGTCGTTGGCGCTGCTCTCGATGCCGTTGCGCATGGCGACACCCAGCGGGACCCCCAGCAGCAGCACCACCACCAGGACCACCGCCAGAGTCGAGACGACCAGCCGCCTTCCCATCTCCGGCGCGCCCCCGCCTTTCGTTACCGGCCGAAAGCCACGGGATTACTCCCGCTCGAAACGGAACCCGACGCCGCGCACGGTGGTGATGAACCGTGGGTTGGTGGCGTCGTCGCCGAGCTTCTTGCGCAGCCAGGAGATGTGCATGTCCAGCGTCTTGGTCGAGGTCCACCACGTGGTGTCCCAGACCTCACGCATCAACTGATCGCGGGTCACCACCCGGCCGGCATCGCGGATCAGCACTCGCAGCAGGTCGAACTCCTTGGCCGTGAGCTGCAGTTCGGTGTCGCCCATCCACGCCCGGTGCGATTCGATGTCGATGCGCACGCCTCGGATTCCGTGGCCGACCTCGGGCGCGCCGCGGCGCAATAGGGCACGCACTCGGGCCAACAGCTCCGCCAGCCGGAACGGCTTGGTGACGTAGTCGTCGGCGCCTGCGTCCAGCCCGACGACGGTGTCAACCTCGTCGGCGCGCGCGGTGAGCACCAGCACGGGGATCACCTGACCGTCGCCGCGCAGCCGACGGCACACCTCCAGGCCGTCCAACCCGGGCAAGCCGATGTCGAGCACCACGAGATCGATGCCGCCCTGTCGGGCGCGTTCGAGGGCTTGAACACCGTCGGCCCGCACCTCAACCGCGTAACCCTCCCGGCGCAGGGCTCTGGCCAGCGGTTCGGAGATCGCGACGTCATCTTCGGCGAGCAAAAGGCGAGTCATGGGCCGATGGTAAAGCGCCCGGCGCCGCCTGCGGCGCTAACACGGCGGACGGTCGTTTTCGTGGCGTTATTCCCGCGGGGAATCGCCGAGTGCCGAGGTGGGGCCCGGTCCCGGGGACCGGGACCGGGCCCTGCCGACATCCTGCACAGGCTGTGGACAACCCCGGGGATTCAGTACAGCCCCGGGGATTCAGTAAAGCCCCGGCAGGGCCGGGTCGGGTGGCGCGGGGGGCGGCCAGACGGCGCGCGGCGCCGCCTCGACGTGCGCGAGCAGCAGCCGTTGCACGTCGACGATCAGCGGGACGTCGTCGACGACCATCGACCCCCGCCCACCCGGAGCTGCCGGGTCCGCGAACGAGATCGTCAGGCGGCCGGCCCCGAAGGTGCGCTGCAGCACCGTACGGCGGCAGGACACGTCCAGCACCCGCCCCAGGCCCAACTCGACCCCGCGGGAGCCGAACACGCCCTCCCGGCGGATCAGCCGTCGGGTCGTGAGCACATGAGTGTTGGCGTACCAAACGGCAAACGGCCACACCGCCCAGCGCGCGGCGACCGCCGCCACGGCGCCGGCGATGATCCACCGCAGGGCTGTGCGGGCGCCGGATTCGGGCACGGTCGCGACCAGGAACGCGCCGACGCCGCTGCACAGCAGCAGGACCAGGGCCGGCCCGATGAGCGTGTACACATGTCGGCGCAGGTGGATCACGGAGTGCTCGCCCTCCAACCACACCGGCGGCCGCACGGCGGCTCAACCGAGCTCGCGGACGTCCCCGGCGGCGACGGTGAGTTCGCCGTCAACGGTGCGCAGCACCAACTCGCCGGACGCCGCGATCCGCAGCGCCTGCCCACTGGCCACGGCGCCGCCCGGCAGCTCGACCGCAACGTTCGCCCCCAACGTGACGCTCGCGGCGGCGTATGCGTCCGCCAGCCCGGCCGACTCGGCGTCGCCGGCGCAGGCGCGCCAGGCATCCAGCCGAGTCTGGAACCGCGACACGACGGCGGCCAGCAGCGCGGAGCGGTCCACACCCCCGGCTCCGGCCACGGCCAGGGAACCGGCGGTGGGCACCGGAAGCTGATCGAGCTGGGCATCGACGTTGATGCCGATCCCGACGATGGCCAGCGGTCCCCCGTCGGTGTCCACCCGCTCGGACAGCACCCCGGCGACCTTGCGTCCGTCCGTGGACAGCACGTCGTTGGGCCACTTGACCCGCAGGCCGATGGCGGCCACGTCACGGACGGCGTCGACGATCGCGAGGCCGGTCAACAGCGGCAACCAGCCCCACCGTCCCTCGGGGACCGGTGCCGGATCCGCCACCAGCGAGAACGTCAGCCCCGCCCCGCGCGCCGACTCCCACCGCCGATCCAACCTCCCCCGGCCGGCGCGCTGGTACTCCGCGACCAGGACCTGACCGGCCGCCAGATCACCGGTCGAGGCCGCGGCCCGAAGATCGGCGTTAGTCGAGTCGGTGGAATCCACCAGCCGAATCCGCCAGCCCGGTGGCGCAGCGGCGGTCAACTTGGCGGCATCCAACTCCTCGGGCACCCGCCCAGCGTAGGGGGGCACGGCACCGGCGCGGAGCACCCCGCCCGCGTCAATAAGCTGTGGTGGCGGCCAGCCGGCGTCCCGGAACCCGAGGTGATAAGTGGTCGAACAAGCGTTCGAGGCCGACCTGCCCGATTCCCCGCCCACCGACCACGGGATCGACATCCACACCACGGCGGGCAAGCTCGCCGAGCTGCTGGTGCGCGCCGGGGAGGCAATCCACGCCGCCTCCGAACGGGCCGTGGCCAAGCAGCACGCCAAGGGGAAGATGACCGCGCGTGAGCGGATCGCGGAGCTGCTCGACGAGGGGTCGTTCACCGAGCTCGACGAGTTCGCGCGGCACCGGTCCACGGCCTTCGGTCTGGAGCACAACCGGCCCTACGGGGACGGCGTCATCACCGGCTACGGCACCGTCGATGGCCGCCCGGTGTGCCTGTTCGCCCAGGACTTCACAATCTTCGGCGGCTCGCTGGGTGAGGTCTACGGCGAGAAGATCTGCAAGGTCATGGACCTCGCGCTGAAGACCGGCTGCCCGATCATCGGCATCAACGAGGGTGCCGGGGCCCGGATCCAGGAAGGCGTGGTATCGCTCGGGCTCTACGGGGAGATCTTCAAGCGCAACACCCACGCCTCCGGGGTGATCCCGCAGATCTCGCTGATCATGGGCACCTGCGCCGGTGGGCACGTCTACTCGCCCGCACTGACCGACTTCGTGGTGATGGTCGACCAAACCTCGCACATGTTCATCACCGGGCCCGACGTGATCAAGACGGTGACCGGCGAGGACGTCGGGTTCGAGGATCTGGGCGGTGCGCGCACCCACAACACCCGCAGCGGCAACGCGCACTACCTGGCCGTCGACGAGCACGATGCGCTGGAGTACGTCAAGGCCTTGCTGTCCCACCTGCCGAGCAACAACCTCTCCGATCCGCCGGCCATCGAGGTGGCCACCGATCTGACGGTGCGTGAGGAGGACCGGGAGCTGGACGGTTTGATCCCCGACTCGCCCAACACCCCCTACGACATGCACCGGGCGATCGAGGCCGTGCTCGACGACGGGGACTTCCTGGAAGTGCAGGCCTTGTACGCACCCAACGTCATCGTCGGGTTCGGCCGCGTGGACGGGCACAGCGTGGGCGTGGTGGCCAACCAGCCGATGCAGTTCGCGGGCACCCTCGACATAAAGGCCTCGGAGAAGGCCGCGCGTTTCGTGCGCACCTGCGACGCGTTCAACGTCCCGATCCTCACCTTCGTCGACGTGCCCGGCTTCCTGCCCGGCACCTCGCAGGAGTGGGACGGGATCATCCGCCGTGGCGCGAAACTCCTTTACGCCTACTGCGAGGCCACGGTGCCGATGGTCACTGTCATCACCCGCAAGGCCTATGGGGGCGCGTACGACGTCATGGGGTCCAAACACCTGGGCGCGGACCTGAACTTTGCCTGGCCGACCGCGCAGATCGCGGTTATGGGGGCGCAGGGGGCGGTGAACATCCTGTACCGCAAGGAACTGGCCGAGGCCGCGGACCCGGAGGCACGCCGCCGCGAGCTGGTAACCGAGTACGAGGACACGCTGGCCAACCCCTATATCGCCGCCGAGCGCGGCTACGTGGACGCGGTCATCGAGCCGTCCGCCACGCGGGCGCACGTGGTGCGGGCGCTGCAGGCGCTGCGCAACAAGCGCAAGACCCTGCCACCCCGCAAGCACGGGAACATTCCGCTGTGAGCTAGGACGCCACGCTCACCGGCAGGCGCTGCGGCGACCGGCCGAGCACCACCCGCCACGGGATCTCCTCGGGCGGTTCGGCGAGTTCGTACTGGCGGTCGTGGGCCAGCACGGCCCGCACGCACTCCTCCAGGGTGACCTTGGCCAGCGCGGCACCGAGACAGAAGTGCGGACCGGCGCCGAAGGCCAGCACGTCCGGGTGACCGGGCGCGGTGAAGCGGGCGGCCTCGAAGTGGTCCGGGTTCTTCCAGACAGCCGGGTCCCGGTTGGCCGTCACACCCGCCAGCATGACCATCGACCCGGCCGGGATCGGCCGGCCGTCGACCTCCAGCGGCTCACGCGCCGTGCGCGGGATGACAGGGAGCCCGGGCTCCAGGCGGGTCGTCTCCGTCACCACACTGCTGAGCAACGCTGGGTCGGACCGGGCCGGTGCCGCATCGCGTTGGTTGGCGAGCAGCACCAGCAGGGTGCACCCCAGCTGGCTGCCAGTGGTGTCGTGGCCGCCGACGAGCAGGTTGGCGACCATGCGCACGACCTCGCCGTGCGTCATCCGGTCGCCGGCGTCCTCCACCGCCAGCAGCGCGGTGAGCAGATCCGGCCCGGGGCTCTCCCGTCGGCGCTCGGCGAGGGAGTCGACGTAAGCGATCAGATTGACGATCGCCTCGGTGGCGGCGGCAATTTGATCCGGCGTCATGATCAGGAAGACGGGACTCAACGCGTCGAGCCAGCGGGTGAAGGTGTCCAGGTCCTCGTCCGGAACACCGAGCAACCGGCACATCATCAGGGTCGGGATCGGGGCAAACCGCTCCAGCAGATCCGCCGAATCCGCCGATATGGCCCGGGCCGCCAACGCCGCCGCGGTAGGCCGGAGGGCCTCCGCGGACCGGGGGGTGAATGCCCGCGACACCAGGGAGCGCAGCCGCTTGTGCACGTCGCCGTCGTTGGTGAACATCAGGCCGCCGTACCAGTCCCGCAGCGGACCGTCGGTGATGCCCATCGCGTCGAACAGACTCAGGCCGATGCCGGCCACGCGGGGGTCGTGCGCGAGGGCGTCGACGTCGCGGTGCCGGAGTACCAGGACCGCCCCGGTCGAGGTGTCCCGGGCGAGGGCTTCTGACGCGGCCACCTCGGCCAGCGTTCGGTGCAGCGTGCCGCCCAGGTTGCCGAACAGGTCCACTGATACGTTCATGGCGTCAGCTCTCTCCGCGGTCGCGGTCAGTCGACGGCGATGACCACCAAGGGGCGGGTCGCGACGCTACCACCGAGCGGCGGCCGGGATACGCTGCCGCCCCATGACCGACGAGATGCCCCGCCCGGTATTGCGGATCGTCCGCGGCGAGCCGAGCGAGGCGGAACTGGCCGCGCTGGTCGCCGTGCTCGCCCGAGCGGCGGGCGTGCCCGTGCCCGAGCCCGGGGCACCGTCGGCCTGGCGCGACCGGGCGGCGCTGCTGCGCAGGCCGCTGCACCCCGGTCCCGGGGCCTGGCGGGCGGTGACCTGGCGGCTCTAGTTGTCGCGACCCAGGAGGTTGTTGACAGTCTCGTGGGCGTGGCGGCTTGAACGGAAGAGAGCCTCCGGGCGGAGTGGGTGTGTCTGACGCACCGGTACTCCCTCGGAGGCTCTCGTGGCCCACG
>Ga0157362_1000238_pt1 | contig 17406 bp, 14 predicted proteins | sample AttlaeALBM3_FD_111480 | JGI IMG/M metagenome (GOLD analysis project Ga0157362, IMG submission 111480) | Fungus gardens microbial communities from leaf cutter ant in Ribeirão Preto, State of São Paulo, Brazil - Atta laevigata ALBM3 | ecosystem: Host-associated > Fungi > Mycelium > Unclassified ... | reverse complement strand
TCCGGGCGGCGCAGCCATTCGTGCCTCCAGGCGGACGGGCAGTCTGGCCTCCATCTTCTCCTGCACCCTCACGCTGGGAGCGCTCCTGGGTGCGTCCTCTGCCGCCCTGGCGCAGGGTGCCGCCGCGCCGGCTCCTGCGCCGGCACGCACGGCGGACGACAAGAAGGCACAAGCCCAGCGAACGGGCGCGGAGAAGACGGAAGCGGGACAGACGGCCACGCATGCGGCGGCGCCGACAGGGCAAGTGCAGCCACCCTCCATCCTGTTCGGCACGCTGTACCGCGATGTCGAGATGCAGAGGGTGTATCCGGACCAGAAGACGTTCGCCGATGCGCTTCCCACCTCGTCCCCCGCCAGCGTCATGGCAGCGTACCAGGCTGAATCGACCAGACCTGGCTTCGACCTGCGCGCGTTCGTGGCCCGGCATTTCAAGCTTCCCGCGCGCAAGAACGTGCCGATGCGCACGAAGCCCCAGAACATCACTGACTACATCAACAGCATGTGGGACGGGCTGAAGCGTCAGCCCGATGCGGAGACACGCTGGTCGTCGCTCCTGCCGCTGCTTTATCCCTACGTCGTGCCGGGCGGCCGCTTCAGCGAGAGCTATTACTGGGATAGCTATTTCACGATGCTGGGCCTCGAGCGTAGCGGCCGCAACGACCTGGCGGTGGACATGCTGCGCAACATGGCGTCGCTGATCACCCGGTATGGCCATATCCCGAACGGGAACCGCACTTACTATCTCAGCCGCTCCGAGCCGCCCTTTTTCGCGTGCATGATCGATCTGGTTGCCGAGCATGACGGCACTGGAACCTACCTGACCTATCTGCCGGAACTGCAGCGCGAATATGATTACTGGATGGAGGGGGCGGACCGGCTTGCGCCCGGGCAGCAGCACCGGCACCTGGTGCGGCTGAAGGACGGCACGCTGCTCAACCGATACTGGGACGACCGGGACGTGCCCCGGGACGAATCCTACCGCGAGGATGTGCAGACGGCGGCACAGCAGCATGAACGGCCGGCGAACGTCGTGTATCGCGACCTGCGCGCCGGCGGCGAAAGCGGTTGGGATTTCAGTTCGCGCTGGCTTGCCGACGGCAAGACGCTCAGCTCGATCCGCACGACGGAAATCCTGCCGGTCGATCTCAACAGCCTGCTCGCCCACATGGAGCAGACGCTCAGCTATGCCTATTCGCTCAAAGGTGACGCCGCCACGTCTGCGCTCTACCAGAAGCGTGCGCAGACGCGCATCGAGGCCATCCGCCGCCTGATGTGGGATCCGAAGAACGGGTTGTTCGACGATTATGTCTGGACGCGGGAGGCGCGCAATCCGGCCATCACGGCCGCGACCGTCGTGCCGCTCTTCTTCCAGCTGGCCACGCCGGAGCAGGGGCACAAGGTGGCCGAGGCGGTGCGGACGTCGCTTCTGCGGCCAGGCGGCATGACCACCAGCCAGGAGCCGAACGGCCAGCAATGGGACAGCCCGAACGGTTGGGCGCCGATGCAGTGGATGGCCGTGGTGGGCCTGCGGGACTATGGCGAATTCGCGCTCGCGGGCACCATTGCCCAGCGCTGGATCGAGCGTGAGGTGGCCGCTTATGCCGCGACCGGCGTCCTGGTGGAGAAGTACAACGTTCGCGCCGCGGCCGGCACCAGCAATGGCGGCGGTGGCGGCGGGGAGTATCCGCTCCAGGTCGGCTTCGGCTGGACCAACGGGGTGCTGATCAACCTCATGCATCTTTATCCGCAGACGACGGAACACAGCCTGAAGATGCATCCATCCGCAGGCGGCGGCGACTGACGCCGACCGTGGCGCGGGCAGGACGATTCCGGCGCCCGAGCCCGCCCGGACCTGTGCTGAAGCTCATGTTCGACGGAAGGCAGAAAAGTTCCCGCCTTCCGTGACGTTTTGTTAGTTGTTGGTTGCAAGCCAGCGGGACGGCCGATACAAACCGTCAGCCGCTGAACAGCACCTCCACCGAAAGTATCCTCGCCACGACATGACGAGGCACTGAGGGGCATTACCCGGTTCTGGTGCGGTGGCTGTATTTCCTGCATCGGCAAGTGGACCATGGCAATGCCGGACCCCGTACCCTTTCTGCGGCCAAACGTCCCCAGGCTGAGCGACATGGTCGACGGTCTGCGCATGATCGAGGAAAGCGGCGTATTCACGAATAACGGACCGGTCAATGCACGCCTGGAGGCGAGCCTGTCGGACGATGTGTTCGGGCATCCGGAGAGCGTGGTGACGTGCTGCAACGCCACCATCGCCCTCATGCTGGCCATGAAGGACGTCATCCGCACGAGGCGGCGCGCCCGCTACGTCCTGATGCCGTCCTTCACCTTCGCTGCCGCGGCGCAGGCTGCCGAATGGCTCCGCCTGACGCCGCTCCTGTGCGACATCGAGCCGGACAGCTGGACTCCCTGCGCTGCTTCCGAGGAGCGCCTGATCGCGCGCCATGGCGACGACATCGCCCTGATCCTGCCGTACGCGACCTTCGGCGCGGCGATCGACCTCGGTCGCTACGCCGCGCTGAGCCGTCGCACCGGCATCCCGGTCGTGGTGGACGCGGCGGCCTCCATGGGCACGACGCTGCCCTCCGGTCGTCCCTTCGGCGCCGGCGCGCCGTGTCCCGTCATCTTCTCGATGCATGCCACCAAGGTCTTCGGGATCGGCGAAGGCGGGTTCATCCACTGCGCGGACACGGATGTCGTCGAGCGGATCCGCCGCATGGCGAATTTCGGCTTCGAGGCGCCGCGTGTCGCGAGCCTTCCGGGCCTGAACGGCAAGTTGTCGGAGGTTGCGGCGCTCATCGCGCTGGAGAAGCTGAAGACCTACGTGGACGCCACGGAGCGCCGCGTCCAGCTCGCCGCGCTCTACCGGCAGGAGCTGCCGGACTGGCAGTTCCAGGCGCCCACGGCAGGGCGTCAGGCGCATGCCATGATGCCGGTGCTTCCGCCCGACTCCTTCGCGGGAAGCCGGCAATCGTTGATCGACGGGCTCGCCGAGGCCGGGATCGGCTCGGCGGCCTATTTTGCACCGCATCTCGCGCAACACCCGCATTTGGCGAGACATGTCGTTTCGGATGCGTTAAGAGTGACGGACCATGTATCGAGCCGGCTTGTCGGGCTTCCCCTCTGGGACGGCCTGACGGACGAAGCCGTGCGCCGCATATGCCGTGAAGCACGCGCCCTGGTCGAACTCGGGGCCGGGATGCGGCATTTCATCAGGAAGGCAAAGCTCGCATGAGTGCCTCTCTCTATTCTGCCCTCGCGCCCACGCTCGATGCGAGCTACGAGGCGCCGAGCCACCGCCGGCTTTATGACCAGCTTGCCTGGCGCATCTTCCGCCGCATAGAGCTGCCGGCGCAGGCGCGCATCATCGACGTCGGGTGCGGCGGCGGCCGGTGGGCGCGCCAGCTTTGCGCGCTCGGCCACCACGTCACGGGGCTCGAGCAGGCGCCGGGCATGATCGACGCGCTGCGCAGCAACCCGCCGGGCGAGACCTTCACCCTCGTGGAAGGCGACATGCTGCACACCGATCTCGGCGAGGGAGTGGCGGATGCCGTGATCGCGCTGGGCTCCCTGCAATATTCCACCGACCCGGCACGAACGGTGCAAAACATGGCGCGCTGGCTGCGTCCGGGCGGCGTGCTGTTCGTCCATGTTGATGGGCTGCTCAGCCTGGCCTACGAGTTGATCGGACGAGGCGCGACCGACGAGGCCATCCGCATCGCCAGGACGGGACAGGGCGAATTCCGCGTGGGCGAGCACAGTGCCGGGTTGACCCTGTTCGATCGCTCCAGCCTGAAGGCGCTCATGACGGAGGCGGGCATGAGCGCGACGCGCATCCTCGGGCTGGGGGTCCAGGCCGGCATCATCGGCCGCCGCGCCGCCAGCCAGGCGATGGCGGAGGACGAGCAGCGGGCTCTTGCGGTGGAGGACGAGCTCGCGGCCGAGGAACGGCTCGCGGATGCTGGGCTGCATCTTCTGGCCGTCAGCCGCAAGCCGGCATGATGACGATGACGGCGCAACCAGACAGCCGAAACGGCCTTCGTTATGTCGCCGCGTTCCGCGCCTATGAGTGGGATGCCGACATCGCCGTGTTGGCGGCACGCTTCTTCGCCGCCTGCCCCAATGCGCGGCACGTGGTGCTGATGAACGAGTCCCGGGGTCCGGTCGATGTCGGGCCCTACGAGAAGATCGCCCACACGGACGATTTCTCCGCCTTCGGCCTTCCTGAATATCCGGCGGGAATCTCCAGCTGGTACAATTCGGACTACAGCTACTATTACCTCGGCCACGTCCTGCCCGGATACGATCATTACCTGATCAGCGAGTCGGATGTTTCGGTCAACATGCCGCTCGAGGACATGATGCGTCACGCGCGCGACCATTCGGTCGACGCATTGCTCCATCAGGTCAAGCCTGCCGAAGAAGACTGGTATTTCTACGAGGACGCGTTGGCGCAGGACGCACCCGCGCGCGCCTTCATGTTCATCGCCGCGTTTTCCCCGCGGGCGCTCCAGTGCATGTATGAGGCGCGCTCCGCCATCGTGCGGCGACGCGCCGAGGCGGACGCGACGCCATGGCCCGTCGCGGAGAGCCTGATCCCGACTGCCCTGCTGTCAGCCGACATGGTGATCGAGGAGATCGCGCAGTTCGGCGACACGACGAACCTGAACTTCCGCCCGCATTTGTCGCTGCGTGACCCGAGAGCCGTCCGGCCCGGTTCCCTCGCTCATGCCGTGATCGGATCGCGCAGGATTACGCAGATCGCCCGCGCCAGCGAACAGCCTTCGGACGTGTTCGCGCCGGATACGGAGCTGGGAAGCCTGCTGCAGCACGAATCCCCCGCGGACATCTCGGCCGCGCTCGAGGCTGCGTTTCTCCGCACGCAGGATCATGCCGGGTTGTCGCGCTGGCATGCTGTCCTGCGCCATGCGGGGCTGCAGGTGGAGGCGCATGCGGATCTCGCCTTTGGCAAGCCGGCCATCGTCAGCAGCACCAGCCAATGGTCGCATCATGCGAGCCCGCTGAAGGAGGCCTGTGGCGCCAACGGCACGCGGGTGGCCGACGATTTCGCCTTCCATACGGACGAGGAAGACAGTCCGTGGTGGCAGGTGGATCTGATGGACGAGTACGTGATCGACGAGGTCCGCATCGTCAATCGGCGGCGCGGCGAATACGAGCGGTTCCGCACCTTCGCCATCGACTCGTCCCGCGACGGTGCATCCTGGCGGCTCCGCTACACGAAGCTCGACGCCGGGGCCGTCTCGAACGATCCCACGGCGCCCTGGACGCTCCGCCTGGAGGACCCGTTCGTGGCGCGGTTCCTGCGCATCCGCTTGATCGCGGACCGGCCGGCGCCGCTTCATCTGACGCGGGTGCAGGTCTTCGGGCGGCCCATCTCGGCGGCGGCGGAGCGGCTCTGACGGCCGGTCCGCGCCAGGCGTCTCAGCCTGTCTCGCCCGGGCGTCCGCTGAACATCCCGCTGCGCCGGAAATCCGTCGGTGCGATGCCGTAGAAGCGGCGGAACACCTTGGCGAAGTAGTTCGCATCGTCGAAGCCGCAGCGGTGGGCGACCGCCTTGACCGGCACGTCCTCCAGCCGCAGCAGCCGCGAAGCTTCCTCCATCCGCAGGCGCATCAGGTAGCGCGCGGGCGAGACACCCTCATGCTCCGCGAACAGGCGGGAGAAATGGTAGCGGCTGTAGCCTGAGGCGCGGGCGAGGCGGGCCACGTCGAGCGGCTCGCCCGGATGGCCGTGGCAGAGCGACAAAGCGCGCTCGATCCCGTCTGGCCGGGTGGCGCCCGCGGCCCGTCCGCCGCCGGAGCCCGTCAGCCGGTCGGCCAGTTCCATGGCCACTCCGTAGGCGAGGGCGGAAGCCTGCGCCGGTGTCGCGGCCTCGCCCTCCAGAACGGCAAGGCAGGTGGCGGCGATGCGCTCCACCCCCTCGGGTGGCAGCCGCGCCACCGGGCCGGACGCCAGGAATTCCTGCCACAGCCGCATGATCTCGCGGCCGTTCAGGATGATCCAGAAGAACTCCCAGGAATCGCCGCGCCCGAGCCAGTAGCGATTGTCGTGCGGAAAGGTCAGCAGCATCGTGTCGCCTGGATGGAGCTGCAGGCGGCGGCCCTCGAAGCGGAGCTGCCCCTGGCCGGCGATCGTGTGCTGCAGCAGCACGAATGGCGACTCGCCGCGCTTCAGCCCGTGCCAGTCATAGGTCGGGTCCGTGCAGCGATCATAGCCGGCGCTGGTCACCATGGCATGGAGGCGCAGCCGGTCCTTGGGAAAGGCGAGGGACACGCCGCCCGCCTGCCGCTCCTGCAGGGCAGCGAGCACGGAAGTCACCGACAAAGCACGAATTTCCTCTTTTGCGGGCGAACCCTCGTCCGCAGGATGACACGAACTTACCCGCCTGCCGAGACGGGCGGAACGCCATGCCGAACGTGCGCATGGCAACAGGGACAGGGGAACGCCCATGAAAGTCGCCGTCATCGGGGCCGGCAGCGTCGGCTTCACCCGCAAGCTGGTGCGGGACATCCTCAAGGTGCCGGCGCTCGCCGACACCGAGTTCGCGCTGCACGACATCAGCGCCGCCAATCTCGACATGGTGGCGCAGCTCGTCTCCAAGGACATCGCGGCGAACGACCTGCCCGCCCGCGTCACCACCTCGACGGATCGCAGGCGGGCACTCGAAGGCGCGCGCTACATCATCTGCTGCGTGCGCATCGGTGGGCTGGAGGCGTTCCACCACGATATCGAGGTGCCGCTGCGCTACGGCGTCGATCAGTGCGTCGGCGACACGATCTGCGCCGGCGGCATCATGTACGGCATGCGCACGGTGCCGGAGATCCTGAAATTTTGTGCCGACATCCGGGAGGTTGCCGAGCCCGGCGCCTGGTTCCTGAATTACGCCAACCCGATGGCGATGAACACGTGGGCGGCGATCGAGCATGGCGGCGTCGCCAACACGATCGGGCTCTGCCACGGCGTGCAGCATGGCTGGCGGCAGATCGCCGAAGTGCTGGGCGCGAAGGATCCGGACGAGGTCGAGTATGTCTGCTCCGGGATCAACCACCAGACCTGGTATGTCGATCTGCGCTGGAAGGGCCGGCCGGTCGGCCGGGACGAGCTTCTGGCGGCCTTTGAGCGGCACCCGCAGATCTCCCAGGAGGAGAAGGTTCGCATCGACGTGCTGCGCCGCTTCGGCGTCTATTCCACCGAAAGCAACGGCCATCTCAGCGAATACCTGCCCTGGTACCGCAAGCGGCCGGACGAGATCGCCGACTGGATCGACCTGTCGAACTGGATAAACGGCGAAACCGGCGGCTATCTCCGCTACTGCACCGAGCAGCGCAATTGGTTCGAGACAGACTTCCCGCGCTGGCTGAGCGAGGCCGGAGCGCCGCTTTCCGCCTACGAGCGCTCGGATGAGCATTGCTCGCACATCATCGAGGCGATGGAGACGGGCAGCGTGTATCGCGGGCACTTCAACGTCCGCAATGACGGCATCGTCACCAACCTCGCGCCGGATTGCATCGTCGAAAGCCCCGGCTTCGTCGACCGGTTCGGGCTGAACATGACGGCCGGCATCACCCTGCCGCTGGCTTGTGCGGCGACCTGCAGCGTGTCGGTGAACGTTCAGCGCATGGCGGTGAAGGCGGCGGTCGAGGGCGACCTCGAGATGCTTCGCCTGGCCATGCTGCACGATCCGCTGGTCGGCGCCGTCTGCAATCCGGATGAGGTCTGGCAGATGGTGGACGAGCTGCTGGTGGCGCAGGCGCCCTGGCTGCCGCAATTCGCCCACGCGATCGACGGCGCCCGGACCCGGCTCGCCAACGCCCGCCACAAGCCGCGCGCCTCGGCCGGCGCCGCCCGCCTTTCGGTGCGCAGCGTCGAGGAATTGCGGGCTGCACGGGACAACCGTTCTGCGGCACACTCGCCGGCGGAACTGACTGGCTGATCGCACGGGCTCGTGGGAACGAGCGGCGACATCACGACGGGGAAGAAGCGGCGCCACAAGAAGCGCCGTTCGAGGGAGGGATGATGACACTGTCCGGCAAGGGCCGCGCACGGCTGCGCGACATGATCGCGGCGTTCGGGCTGGCTGCGTCCGTGACCGCGGCAGGGGCTGCGGTGCCGCTGGCGGCGCGGGCCGCCGATCTGGTGACGCTGCATTTCTGGGCGGCCTGGGACCCGAGCCTGCCGGATGCCAGGATCGCGCAGGACAAGATCAAGGCGTTCGAGGCGGCGCATCCGGACATCAAGATCGACGTGCAGGTGATGAGCTTCGGCGCCATGCACGACAAGCTCGTCACCGCCATCGCCGGCGGCCAGCCGCCCGATGTCAGCTGGGGCTTGTCCGAGTGGCTGGGCGAGCTGAACCGCATGGGCGCGCTTGCCGACCTCACCGACGAGGCGAAGAACTGGCCGGATCGCGACGCGCTTTATCCGAATGCGCTGTCGGGCCTGACCATCGACGGGCATCTGATGGCGCTGCCGCATTATCTCGGCATTCGCGGGCTGCTGTATCACGCGGACATGCTGAAGCAGGCCGGCATCGACAGCCCGCCCACGAGCTGGGACGAGCTCGTCGCGGATGCGGCGAAGATCCATGACAAGACCGGCAAGTATGGTTTCGCGGTCGCCAACGACACGGTGCGTGCGCCGCAGGAGATCTTCACGCTGATGGCGGAGAACGACGTTCCGCTCGCGGAAGCCCGCGGCAAGGGCAAGTTCATCAACAACTGGAACACCGACAAGGACCAGCTTGCGCGGATGACGCAGGTGCTGGGTCTCTACAAGACGATGCTGGAGAAAGGCGCGATCGCGCCGAACGCGACCGCCTGGGGCTGGGAGGAAGAGGACAACAACTTCGCGCTCGGCCAGTACGCGATGGTGATGGACGGGTCCTGGATGCACCTGCACGTTCCGCGATATCCGGACAGCATGAAGGACGTCCGCATCGCGCCGCCACCGAAGATGGCGCGTGCTGCGACCTATTTCGAGATCAATCCGATCTATGTCTACAAGGGTCCGCATGCGAAGCAGGCCTGGACCTTCGCGTCCTATCTCGACAGCAAGGACTACCAGGCCGCCGCCCGTCCCGCCGACAGCCCGCGCAAGGACGTGCAGGGCACGGACATGTGGGGCACCGAGTTCGCCAAGCTCGCTGATATTGGCGTGAACTTCCCGCCGGTGGCGCTCGGGCAGATCTCGCGCGACCTGCAGGAAGCGATCGGCCGCGTGCTGCTGCGCAAGCAGGACCCGGAAATCGTGGCGAAATGGCTGGGCAAGGCGATCAACAAGGATCTTCGTCAGTCCGGCGAGCTGGCGTCGAGCTGACGGCATGAAGGCGTCGCTGGATCTGGGACGCACGGCTCTCACGCGCACGGCTGTGGCGCCCCGGCGCCGGGTGGCGCGCGGCCGCGCCGACCGGGCGCGCTGGAGTGCCGCGTTGTACGTGGCGCCGGCGCTCGTCCTGTTCCTGCTGCTTGCAGCCTATCCGCTGCTGCGCGTGCTGTGGCAAAGCCTGCACGCCGCCAACCTCGTCAACCCGAGCGTGTCGGGCTTCAGCGGGCTCGACAATTTCGACACGGTGCTGGGCGACGACGACTTCCTGCCGTCCTTGTGGAACACCGCGCTCTGGACGGCGCTTTCCGTGGCAGGAGAATATGCGCTGGGCCTCGTGTCCGCGCTGGCGCTCGCCACGAAGGTGCGCGGCCGCGCCTTCTTCCGCGCCGCGATCATCATCCCTTGGGTGATCCCGATCGTCGTCGCGGGCATGACCTGGACATGGATGCTGACGCCCGAATACGGCGTGCTGAACCTTTGGGGCGTGAGGCTGGGGCTTCTGTCGGCACCCGTCGCCTGGCTGGGTCAGACCAGCACCGCGCTTCTGACCGTGACAGTCGTGAATATCTGGCGCTCCTTTCCTTTCTACACGATCAGCCTGCTGGCGGCTCTGCAGGCGATCCCGCGCGACCTGCACGAGGCGGCGGCGGTGGACGGGGCCGGCGCCTGGACGCGCTTCCGCGTCATCACCATGCCGCATCTGAGGACGGTCTCGCTCACGCTGGTCGTCATCCACGTCATCTGGACGGCGGTGAACTTCGACTTCATCTGGGTGATGACGCAGGGCGGCCCGCTCGGCAGTTCGCAGACCCTGCCGATCATGATCTACCGCTATGCGATGCAGAGCTTCGATGTCGGCGCCGCCTGCGCGCTTGCCAGCATGATGATGGGCTTTATGGCGAGCATGTTCTTCGTGCAGTACTACGCGCAGCGCCGCCTGTCCCGGACGGGGAGCGTCTGAGATGGTCGTCAGCGACACCACGCGCCGGCTCAACGAGGCCGCGACCTATGCCGTCCTGATCGTTCTCACGATCATCTGCCTGTTCCCGTTCGTCTGGATGGTGGACACGGCGCTGAAGCCGCTCTCGGAGGTGCAGAGCTTGCATCCCACGCTGTGGATCGCGCACCCGACCCTGGAGAGCTTCCACCGTGTCCTGTTCCAGACGCAGTTCCCGGTTTATTTCCGCAACAGCCTCCTCGTGGCGATCAGCACGACGCTGCTGACGCTCGTCGTCGCCGTGTTCGCCGGCTATGCGCTCAGCCGCTGGCCGCACGGCTCGATCACGAAGACGGTCGGCTCGGCGCTGCTGTTGTCGCAGATGATCCCGGGCGTGCTGCTGCTGGTGCCGCTCTACATGCTGATGCGCCAGCTCGGGCTGCTCAGCTCCTATGCCGGGCTGGTGATCGTCTATTGCTCCTTCACCGTGCCGCTCTGCGTCTTCATGCTCAAGGGGTTCTTCGACGCGGTGCCGCCGGAGCTCGAGCAGGCGGCGGAGATGGATGGCTGCTCGCGCCTCGGCTTCATCTACCGGATCCTGCTGCCGCTGACCGGTCCCGGCATCCTGGCGGCCGCCGCCTTCGCCTTCATCAATGCCTGGAACGAGTTCATGTTCGGCTACGTCTTCATCAACGACGACGCGCACCGCACGCTCACCCCGGGCATCATGATGTTCAAGAGCGCCAACGTGACCGATTGGGGCGGGCTGATGGCGGCCTCCGTGCTCGCGGTGGTTCCGGTGGCCGCCTGCTTCCTCTACCTCCAGCGCTTCCTGATCGAGGGCCTGTCCGCCGGTGCTGTGAAAGGCTGAACCCGCCTCATTCCAGCAGCATGGCGATGACGGTGCCGAGCAGGAGCAGCGCCATCGTCACGTTGAAGGCGCGCAGCCGGCGCGGGTGGCGCAGGAGATGCGCACCGCTGGCGCCGATCAGCCCCCAGCCGCCGACGCAGGGGATGCTGACCAGGGTGAACACCAGCCCGATCAGCGGCCCGAACAGCAGCGCGTTCCGGCCGGGCGGCAGGAAGGTGGCGGTCGCGGCGATCGCCATGAACCAGCCCTTCGGATTGACCCACTGAAAGGCGCAGGCGCCGAGGAAGCTGAGCGGCGGCGCGGCCCGAAGCTCGCCCGTCACGGGCGCGGAAGCGATCTTCCACGCGAGCCACGCCATCCAAGCCGCACCCCCGATCTGCACCACGCGCTGCAGCATGCGGCTCTGTGCCAGCGGGACACCAAGCCCGCACGCGACCAGCGCGACCATGAGCCCGAACCCGACCGCGACGCCGACCAGCTGCGGCAGCACGCGCCGTAGCCCGTGCGCGGCGGCGGCCGTCAGCATCATGATGTTGTTCGGCCCCGGCGTCGCGGAGGCGCTGAAGGCGAACAGCAGAAGCGGCAGGAGGGGAAAGCTCGGGTCGGCACTGGGTCCTGGCATGAGGCGGTTCCTGGTGGAGCCGGCGGCCAGGGGAGGGAGGAAGCCCCGGCCGGATCGGCGGGGCTTCGGGGTGCGGCGGGGCGGTTGGCCCTAGCGCGCGTGCTCCCCAACCCCGCCCGGGGCGACAATCCAGACGAAACGGGCGAGGGCGACGAGCACGGCACGGAGGCTAGAACAGGTTCGGGTTCCGAAACAAGCGAATGGTCGCCCTGGATCCACGCGCTGGATCCACGCCCTGGATCCACGCCGCGGCGCCGCACCCGCCGCGGGATGCCCGAAGAGATCGTGATCCCGAATAATCACGAAATGCTTTCGTGCGACCCTTGACCAACGGCGTTGTGCGATGATTTCCTGGGTGCTCGCAGCAGATCGAGGAGGATCGGAGCATGCTCGACGCCCTCGGCGATCAGCGGCTGGAGACCGGACATGTTCGGCCTCAAGGAACGGCCCGCGTGCCGGTCGCGGTTCGGCCACGCCGGGACCTGCGTGGCCTGCGCCGGCTGGTTTCGCCGATCCTCGTGCTCGTGCTCTGGCAGGCCGTCGCCTCCGCCGGGCTGGTGTCGCCGCAGGTTCTCGCCTCGCCGCTGCAGATCCTCCACACCGCCCGCAGCCTCACCGCCGATGGCACCCTGCCGCACAACCTGCTGATCTCGCTCGGCCGGGCAGGGAGCGGCTTCGCCCTGGCGCTCGTTGCGGGCGTGGGTCTGGCGCTCGTGTCCGGCCTGTCGCGCCTCGGCGAGGACGCGCTCGACCCGATCATGCAGATGCTGCGCACCATGCCCGCTCTGGCCCTGGTGCCGCTCTTCATCCTCTGGTTCGGCATCGGGGAGACGCCGAAGGTCGGGCTGGTCACGCTGGGCGCGCTGTTTCCCATCTATCTCAACCTGTTCAAGGGCATCCGCTCCGTCGATCCGAAGCTGCTGGAGATGGCGCGCACGCTGAAGCTGTCGCGCGTCCAGACGGTGACGAGCATCGTCCTGCCAGGCGCGCTGCCGGACCTGCTGGTTGGTATCCGGCTGGCCGCCGGAATGAGCTGGCTGATGCTGGTGGTGGCCGAGCAGGTGAACGCCAATTCCGGCATCGGCCACATGATGATGGACGCGCAGGATTTCCTGCGCACGGACATCATCCTGGTCGGCCTGCTGGTCTATGCGCTGCTGGGGCTGCTGAGCGACCAGCTGGTGCGCAGCCTGGAGCGTGCCTGCCTGCGCTGGCGCCCGGTCAGCCTGGGGAAGCGGGCATGAGCGGCGATCCGATCCGCGTCGAGGGGCTGACCCGGCGCTTCGACGGGCCGCCGGTGCTGGACGGGCTCGACCTTGCGATCGCGCCGGGCGAGTTCGTGGCGTTGCTGGGCCGCAGCGGCTCCGGCAAGACCACGCTGCTGCGCACGCTGATCGGGCTCGACCCGGTGCAGGAGGGGCAGGTGTCCGTGCCCGATCATGTCGCCGTCGTGTTCCAGGAAAGCCGCCTGCTGCCCTGGAAGCGCGTCTGGCAGAACGTGGCGTTGGGCCTGGACGTGCCGGACGCGAAGGCGCGCGCGGTGGCGGCGCTGGAGGAGGTCGGGCTCGGTCACCGGCTCGACGCCTGGCCGCTCACCTTGTCGGGCGGCGAGGCGCAGCGCGTCGGCATTGCCCGCGCCCTGGTGCGCTCCCCGCAGTTCCTGCTGCTCGACGAGCCGTTCGCCAGCCTGGACGCTCTGACCCGGCTGCGCATGCAGGCCATGGTTGTCGATCTGTGGCAGCGCCATCGCTGCGCCGTGCTGATCGTCACGCACGACGTGGACGAGGCGCTGGTGCTGGCCGATCGCGCCGTGGTCCTGGATCGCGGCCGCATCCGCACGGACCTGCCGGTCCCGCTCGACCGGCCGCGCCGCCACGACGCGCCGGGCTTCAGCCGCGCACGCCGCATCCTGCTGGACGCGCTGGACGTTCGCGAAGCGGCCTGAGGGGGCGGGAACCGCGCGCGCAGCTTAGCTGTGCAGCCCGGGTGCCTCCTGCCCGGTCCGCGCCACGTACTCGGTGTAGCCGCCGCCATACTGATGGATGCCTTCCGGCGTCAGCTCCAGCACCCGGTTCGACAGCGCGGCGAGGAAGTGCCGGTCATGCGACACGAACAGCATGGTGCCTTCGTAACGGGAGAGGGCCGCGATCAGCATCTCCTTGGTCGCCATGTCCAGATGGTTCGTCGGCTCGTCCAACACCAGGAAGTTCGGCGGGTCGTAGAGCATGCGCGCCATCACCAGCCGCGCCTTCTCGCCGCCTGACAGCACGCGGCACCGCTTCTCCACCTCGTCGCCTGAAAAGCCGAAGCAGCCCGCCAGCGCCCGGAGCGAGCCCTGCGCCGCCTTCGGAAACGCATCCTCCAGCGACTGGAACACGGTCCGGTCGCCGTCCAGCAGCTCCATGGCATGCTGCGCGAAGTAGCCCATCTTCACGCTGCCACCGAGCGACACGGTGCCCTGATCCGGCGTCGCGGCGCCCGTCACGAGCTTCAGCAGCGTGGATTTGCCCGCGCCGTTCGTGCCGAGCACGCAGCAGCGCTCCTTGCGCCGGAGCAGGAAGTCCAGCCCCTCATAGATGATCTTGCTGCCGTAGCGCTTGTGCACGTCCTTGAGGTTCGCCACGTCGTCGCCGGAGCGGGGCGCGGGCGCGAACTCGAAGCTCACGGACTGGCGGCGCTTCGGCGGCTCGACGCGGTCGATCTTTTCCAGCTTCTTCACGCGGCTCTGCACCTGGGCCGCGTGCGAGGCGCGCGCCTTGAAGCGCTCGATGAACTTGATCTCCTTGGCCAGCATCGCCTGCTGGCGCTCGAACTGGGCTTGCTGCTGGCGCTCGTTCATCGCGCGCTGCTGCTCATAGAAGGCGTAGTCCCCGGAGAAGGTCGTCAGCGTGCCGCCGTCGATCTCCACCACCTTGTCGATGACGCGGTTCATGAACTCGCGGTCGTGCGAGGTCATCAGCAGCGCGCCGTCATAGGTCTTCAGGAACTGCTCCAGCCAGATCAGGCTCTCCAGGTCCAGATGGTTGCTGGGCTCGTCGAGCAGCATCACGTCCGGCCGCATCAGCAGGATGCGCGCGAGTGCGACGCGCATCTTCCAGCCGCCGGACAGCGCGCCCACGTCCCCCGCCATCATCTCCTGGCTGAAGCCAAGGCCCGCCAGGACCTCCTGCGCACGGCCTTCCAGTGCGTAGCCGCCCAGCTCCTCGAACCGTGCCTGCACGTCACCGAAGCGCTCGATGATGGCGTCCATCTCGTCAACCCGGTCCGGATCCGCCATCGCGGCCTCCAGCGTGGCCAGCTCCGCGGCCACCGTGCTGACGTCGCCGGCGCCGTCCATCACTTCCGCCACCGGCGTGCGGCCGGACATCTCGCCCACATCCTGGCTGAAGAAGCCGATGGTAATGCCGCGATCCACCAGCACCTGGCCCTCGTCCGGCTGTTCGCGCCCGGTGATCATGCGGAACAGGGTGGTCTTGCCGGCGCCGTTGGGGCCGACGAGGCCCGTCTTCTCGCCGCGCTGGAATGCTGCCGAGGCCTCGACGAAGAGAAGCTGGTGGCCGTTCTGCTTGCTGATGGAGTCGAAGCGAATCATGGACGCTGTGTGCCTGGAAGCGGCGCGGCGCACCGGCACCGGGAGGGAGCCGCCGGAGACCACATCCGGCGGCTGCCCGTCAACTGCCCCAGCCGCGCCCTGGATCGATGCAGCGGTCGCTCCGGACGTAGCCGAACAGCTCCATCCAGCCGCCGAGATGCGCCTCGATACCCGCCACCTGCGCCGGATAAAGCCGCCGGCGCCAGCGCCCGCGCTCGCCCGTGCGCCCCGCATGGTGGCGGTGCCAGTGCGTGGCGAGGTCGTACACGTCGCCCTCCGCATCCCGTATGGCCGAAGGCTTCGCCTCGAGACCGGCGATGAAGGCTTCCACGTTGGCGCGCCGGGTGAGCGCGAAGATCTCGTCGCGCTTCTCCCGCCCGATCCTGCCGCCCATATGACCCGCGATACCGTCGATCGTCGCCGGGTCGTCCACGAAGCCGTGCTCGTAATGCAGCGTCACCGCCTGGGGCAGGCGGGCGAGGCGCAGGCAGGCCTCCGCCGCGAGCGTGACGTTCAGCAGCGCGCGCGGAAAGGAGAAGCCCTGGTACTGCATCAGCGAGACGACCGCGTCGCGCGGGTCGCGCAGGGTGACGATCACCGCCTCCGCATGCGCCGCCGCATCCGCGACCAGCCCTTCGGCCATATGCGCCTTCACCACGGCGCGTTGCCCGGGAGCGGCAAGGCCGTGAAGGTCGCGCGCGTCGAAGACGAAGCGCCCTTCGACCGGAAGGGGCGGGTCCAGCTCGGCGGCCACCGCGAGGGCCACATTGTAGAGCCAGGTGGAGCCGCTCGCGAACATGCCCTGGCACCAGAGAAGGCTCATCGCGTCGGGCTCCCCAGCTTCGGACGCGGTGATAGCCCGGTCAGGCCGGCGGCTTCCAGACCGCGTCCTTCACCGTGAGGCTCGTCGGGATCAGGCCCTGCGTGTGGAACGCGTCGGCGATCGCCTGCTGCTCGGCGATGACCGCGTCGTCCATCGGCTTCACGCCGAACGTCAGGCGCTCCACCGCGCGGCGGACGACGGGGAAGGGCAGGCCCGTGTCGCCGGCAAGGTAGCGGCTGACATCGTCCTTGTGCGCCTGGCCCCAGGCGTCGGAGGCGGCGATACGGTCCACCACCAGCGACACGAGGTCGGCGTTCTGCGTTGCGAAGCCGCGGGCGGCCAGGAAGAATTGCCGGTTGCCAACCAGCCCGTCGGCGCTGGCGAGGATGCGCGGCTGCACCGCGCTGGTCTGGGCCGAGGACAGGTACGGGTCCCAGATCGCCCAGGCATCGACGCGCCTGGTGTCGAAGGCGGCGCGGCCCGCCGCCGGGACCAGATAGACGGGCCGGATGTCGCCAAAGCCGAGCCCCGCCTTCTGCAGCGCGGCCAGCAACAGCCAGTGGACGTTGGAGCCCTTGTTCAGCGCGACGCTCTTGCCCTTCAGGTCAGCCACGCTGCGGATCGGGCTGTCGCCGGGCACCAGGATCGCCTCGCCGGCCGGGGCCTTCGGCTCGTGCCCGACATAGACCAGCCCGTCCGGGCGCGCCGCCAGGGCGAAGACGGGCGGCGTGTCGCCGGCAATGCCGAAATCGAGCGCGCCCGCCAGCATGGCCTGCAGCATCTGCGGCCCGGCGGGAAACTCCGACCAGATGACGGTGTCGCCCGTCTTCGCCAGCGCGGCTTCCAGCAGGCCGGTATGCTTCAGGATGATCAGCGTGCCGTAGCGCTGGTAGCCGATGCGGATCGTGCGCTTTTCCGCCGCCCGGGCGGGGGGAGCGGGAAGGGCGGCCGCTGCGAGCGCCGCGCCGCCGCCGCCCAGCAGGAGGCGCCGGCCGAACGCATCGATGCCATGCGGGCTCTTCAAATCCATCTGACGTTCCCGTGCCTTGTCCTGAACCACGATCTCGACCAAGTGGAAGTCGGAATCAACCCCGCGTGGTCGTGGATCGCGCAAGGGGCCACCGGGAAAGAGGCAACATGGTCCAGATCGTGCCCAACACGCAGCCGCCCCAGCCTTCGTCCCTGGCTGCAGACGCGTGCT
>Ga0157362_1000237_pt1 | contig 17442 bp, 16 predicted proteins | sample AttlaeALBM3_FD_111480 | JGI IMG/M metagenome (GOLD analysis project Ga0157362, IMG submission 111480) | Fungus gardens microbial communities from leaf cutter ant in Ribeirão Preto, State of São Paulo, Brazil - Atta laevigata ALBM3 | ecosystem: Host-associated > Fungi > Mycelium > Unclassified ... | reverse complement strand
AGATTCCTCAGTTAAATTATAATCTATGAAATATGTTACAACCTACCTCCAGGAGATTCCTCAGAGAATTAGATGAGGCTCCTGGGAGGGAATAATCTACATTATATATGTTACAGTGTCCTCGTGTCCCTGCATCTGGTAACCAGGGTCCGAACAATGAAAGTGCGTTAGGCGGCAACGGGGTGTGCTTAGAACAATGGAGATAAGTCCAAATATTACGTAGTAATATTTGATCTGTTGCAGGGTCACTCCGGAGGGCTAGTACGTGCTCCGGAGTTGTGTGTGAGGGGTCCCCTTACAGATATAGTGGATATTGCAATGCTCCCAACTATGGTCTTTCAACACTCCTACTTATTGTAACATCATTCTGGTGGAAGTACACCCAGTTGGGCATGAAATTTCTCAAAGGTTTCCCTGGAAAGAGCCTTGGTGAAAACATCTATGAGCATGTTCTTGGTAGACATGTAATCAAGTTTGATTTCTTGGTGTTCAATTTTCTTGTTGTTATGCTACAAGCGAATTTTCCATAGAAGATAACATTTGATACACTTTATACCAATGGATTCTCAATTAGAATTCGCTCTAGAACCCTTTCTATATTCTCAGAACATAACACTATATGATGAGTACATTGAGCAGGTGATAATCAACCTAGAGCTCGTGTTGAGACCTCGAGAGACAATTAGGATGAACTGGCATCAGGTTACTAAGAGAGTTACTGAGGGACTATGCTCTAGATCCACTTTTGGATGGACTAACTTAGAAAGATGGTAAACTTATACTCTAGAACCAATACTACTCAGATGACAAACTTAGACTGATAGACTTTGTGCTTGTAAATAAGCATTGATGGCATCAGATCAATTATATTTAGATAAATGACCTCTAGGACATGACTTGGAGATACTAGGCATTTATAGGGACTTGTTAACTGCTTAACAGGTAATCAATGAAGTCCAAATTACAAAGCAGTATCAAGAGCATAATAGGGGAAGATGGGAGAATATTCTAGAAAGAAACAGCGATGAAGACATGTCATTTTTGATAGAAAGGACTTGGTAAGGGAACATGTCATCACAAAGAAAAGAGAGGGCTGCATTATCAGTGGGAATTTGGGAGGTCTTAGGACAGAAAGGAGGTGATGGAATCCTAAAAGTAGTAATAGTTTCCCTTTTATATTTTATTTCTTGAGTTTCAGGGCTTTATAATATCTTTAATATAGTATCTAGAGTGCAGTTGGATCAGAGAAGAACCTCTTGACTCCTACCTCCATTTACACTGCCTCTGGAATCGTGAATGTGGATCTATTGAGAGTAAGAAGACTAGGCCTAGTAGGGTGTCTTAAGAAGAACACAGAATATACCCAGAACTCAATCTAAAGAAAAGATGCAGATGCAACTCAGGCAGGCTTCAGAGAGGACAGCAGGCTGGGAAAGCTTGGCTAGGTGCACACTTGGATTGCATCACACCCATAAGGTTTGGTGTTGGGGGTGCAGACAAGGGGGCAACTGAGTGTAGAGGGTCCATAAGTGATCAACTAACTGTATTTTCCAGAGGAGCTTTTGTCACAGTGTATAAAGGTTGACACCTTAGGGAGGCTATGTGATGATGATCTAGAGAGACCTTACAATCCTTTTATAACCACCAACATATATTTTACTAGAGCTGTGTATAATTCTTATTTCTCTAATTATTTATAAACCTTCAACTTTGATAATCTCCCCTCAGACCTTTAGCATGCAATTGGGAGCTAGCACATTATTATCTTGTTTGTTCCAGTGTGCAATTCCCTTTTGCACCCTTTCAGCATTGCATACTCTTTTCCATGTTCAGTACCTCTATCTCCTTCTCCTCAACTAGCCAATCTGCTGCTCCACTCTTTGCCTCTTCTTCACTCTCCTCCAAGATAACATCTTCATTACATTGTATGTTCCCTCCTTCATCCATCACTGTCTTCTCACCCCTACTGATACCAGCAAAGGAAGTATTTGCTTCTTCACCATAGCTACTCCTACTAGGCTCCTCATCAAATTTAACCCCTTCCCTTTTACTTCCACTTCTCTTCTTCACTGCCAGCATGCTGCTCTTTATCCTCTTGCTCTTTCTTTCCCTTGTTGGCACCACTACTTGCTTTCCACCTTCTCCTGGGTCTGAGATCTCTACCTCCATGCTGCCATCCTCTTATTTGATTTTCCCTAACTTTACTTCCTTCTGCCATAGTCTCCCTAGTAACAGCTGATATGGTGCTGACTGCACCACAAATGCATGCACGTAAGTCCTTACTCCTTCTACTTCCAATTCCAGATACTCAATACATCCCAGCATCTCTTTCTTTCCCCTATTTGCAGTCCATATCATTATTTTTTGTTCTCTGTTCACTACTAACCCCATTTCATTGTACAGATTCTCTTGTACAATTACAACCTTAGACCTTTCATCTAATAACCCCCATTTCCAATATCTTTCTATAACTACAACTTCTATCTCTCAAAGTGGCATCACAAATTTTACTGGCATCTTGGGTATGGTTACTAGAGCAGCTCCAACTGTGGGCATCTTATTCTACATATATGTCTGGTCTACCATTTCTCATTGCAGATCCCCACTGAGTGCCAATAGGTTATGAACTCAGATGTTGGCACTTTAACATCCAAAATCTTCTGTAAAACTTCCTATAGCATCTCTGAATTTGCAATTCAAGGCTTTTGTCGATATACCAGCTAATGCGCTTCTACTTTCTTCTCTTTCTCTCATCTGCTAACTGTGTTCTCTCTAGCATACTTTTTCCTATCTGTCACCTCTGCCATCTCTTTCTTTCTCTCTTGTACCCATGTCGTTACCAAACCTGCACTTTTCTTCACTTCTTTCTTCAACTCTGCTATTGTTCCCTATACAAATTTGTCATCCTCCTCTTGTACTGCTTCAACAAACAAGCTAAATCTTACTAGTGCTGGGGTTGTGTTGAATAGATATGGTGGCAAATCTTGAATATTCAGTTTGACGTCAATTGCTCCTTTGAGTCCTCCTGGGTGATGAGCATTAATTAGGGATCTATCTATGTGAGTATAATATCCATTTGCTTGTAGTAGGACCCATTGTGATTGAACATATTTTGCTGCTGTTGGGCAGGTCCTTAGAAGACATTCCAGCTTCTTGCAGAAATGGCAAGGAAAGTTGTGAGGCATAGGGGCAAAAGACTGGGAGTATCTGGGGTATGTGGGTGCTCTAGCAGTGCTTGTTGCTGTGACAGTAGAGACTACAAAACAAAAGGGTGGGAGAAGGTTCTCAGTTATCTCTGGGGCCAGAACAAAAAGCTATGCATAAGCTGTTGCATATGTATTGTCCCTTACATTCAACTGTAGGAGCTTTCTGGTGAGTTCATTTACTCATTCCGATTCTTCTCTTTTCTTTTTCCCCTCATCATTAAATTGTACCTTTCTTGTTCTTACTTCTTTCTTTGTAGACTTTTTCTCCTTTCTCCTTGCATCCCCCTCACTATCTGACTCTGACTCCAGCTCTACTCCAATCACTTCCTCCTCTGACTCATTGTCACTTGAGTCATTCCTTCCCCCTTTCTTTCCCTTCTTTGACATTCTACCCACTTTCCTCTTACTGCTGCCTTTCTCAACACAAACCGTCCTGCCTCTATTATCTTCTCTATTTCTGGTACCTGGTCACTTTCAAAGTTGGTATCCTGTACCTCAAGGTGGTCACTTATTGCATATCAAAGCTCTCAAGGGAGTCCCTTCCAGAAATATTTGTTATGCTGCTTCTTATTTATGACATCTGCCTCTACTAGGTTGGCAGCCACAATCCAGAACTTTTGGTAGTAAGCATCTAGGTCTTCTTTATTTTCTACAACTCCTTTTGCTGACTTTTTGACTAACTTGACCAATTGAGCTACTGTCGGCTTGTCTTTTAGGAGGGTCTTTGAGTAAGCCCTCATTATCTTCCTTTTCAGTGTTGCATAATTATTCCTATATCCTTCTAGTCTTTTCCAAAACTGCTTTGTTTCCTTGTCTGTATACTTGACCACTATCTTTGCCTTTTCTCTCGTCGTCAATCTAGATTTTTCTGCCAACTCCTCAAACTCTTCTAAGAATTCCTTTAGCTCCTCTGGATTCTTTAAGTCAAAGTCTGGGGTCCTTCTTGACCCTGGGGCTGGTATGCCCAATACTCTTGTAGCTATTGACATTAACATAGTAAAATTTTCAGTAGGATTTAACAGTTCTTTTCATGCATGTTCTCTTAGACTTTCTTCTTCTATCTGAGGTCCCTTAGGCTTATTGCTTTTCTTAGCTGCTTTCTTGGGCCTTATAACTTCTGCTGGTCTTTCCTTTGGGTACATTCTTCTTGTTGTTATTAATGTGCTGGCACTAAGACTATCTTCTGACTGATTTTTGTTAGGTGTTTTGGTAATAGGATTAGAGGATAGATAACTATCCCCTTATAGTGGGCTCCAATTTGTAGAAAGGTAAACGAGTTCACAGAGGAAAGTTGTAGAAATGAATTCTCTAAGAGTAAGTAAGTAAGTAATTGTCTCACTTTTACTCTATGTAATTACATAATTAAAATAATTGAAAATAATAAAAATAATAATAAACATTATCATTATGCAGGTAGCCCAAAGGCTACTCCCACAAAGGTGTGGACAGAAAGAATACCATGTGGAGGAAAATAGAGAACAGAGGGTAATCTCAAACAGGCAGAAATGGTGTGGGTGTCAGAGAAGGAAGGAAATGAAAGTAGTACACCCCATAGAGGGAAAAGTACAGCAAGGCAGTACATAGGTAGTAGATCTGGAAAGTGCAGCAAAAGAGAGAGGTAAGCAAAGGGAGGTCAGGCAAACCTTCAAGATGCTAAGAGAGGTATGGTTAAACATTAGTGTAGAAAAGGTCAATATGCATGAGGGAGTTACAGTCAAAGCACTCTTGGACAGTAGTGCAACAGGAATGTTTATAGACAAAAGAATAGCAGCAAAACATGAGTTCAAGCTATAGAAGTTAGAGAGACCAATAATGGTCAGAAATGTCAATAGAACCAATAACAATAGAAGGGCTATTACACATCAGGTAGAAGCAAATGTGTACTATAAAGACTATGTAGAAAGAATGAGAATGGATGTATACAACCTAGGAAAAATGGAAGTGATACTGGGGATGCCATGGTTACAAGTACATAACCCAGAGATAGATTGGGAGACTGGAGAAGTAAAGATGACGAGATGCCTGTCTTTGTGTGGCAGAGCAGTACTAAAGAAAAAAGAGAAGAAAGTCAAAAAGGAAAAAAGAGTAGTGACCCTAGAAGAAGAAAAGATTGGAAGATAGGCAATAGATGACAAGGAAGATTGGGGGGGAGAAGAGGAGATTGAAGAGGATCACAAGAAGATCCAGGAGATAGTCCCAAAGAAATTTTTGAAGTAAAAAAAAGTATTTGAAAAAGTAGAGTCAGAGAGAATACCAACAGGGAAAGTTTAGGATCACACTGAAAGGATGCAAAAAAGAATTGCACACTGGAAAAAACAATAAGATGCAGTACCAGCTCCCAATTGCATGCTAAAGGTTCAAGGGGAGATAATCAAAGATGAAGGTTATAAATAATTAGAAAATAGAAATTATATGCAGCTTCCATAAAATATAGGCTGGTTGTTGTGAAATGAGGGTAAGATCTCCTTAGATTGTCATTACATAGTCTTCCTAAGGTGTCAATCTTTACACACCATGACAAAAGCTCCTCTGGAAAATACAGTTAGTTGATCACTCATGGACCTTCCAAACTCAGTTGCTCCCTTGTCTGCACCTCCAACACTGAACCTTATGGGTGTGATGTAATCCATGTGTACACCTAGCCAAGCTTTCCCAGCCTACTGTCCTCCCTGAAGCCTGCCCAAGTTGTATTTGCTATTCTTCTCTAGATTGAGTTCTGGGTATATTCTGTGTTCTTCTCAAGACATCCTACTGACTCCAAGCTCTTACACTCAATAGTTTCACATTTTACGATTTTAAAGACAGTGATGATGGAGATAAGTACCAAGAAGTTCTCTTTCTTTCTTATCCTGTCCCAGATACTATATTAAAATTATTACAAAGCCCTGAAACTCAAAGAATAAAATATAGAAAGGAAACTATTACTACTTTTAGGATTCTCTCAATTCTTTCTTGTTCTAAGTCCTCCCAAAATCCTACTGATTATGTGTCTCTCTCCTGTCTCTTTTCTATCAATAATGCACCCTCATCTCCATTTCCTTCTAGAATCTTCTTCATCCTTCATTGGTCTTTTCTCTGTGGTTGGCTTGTGATTTTGAACTTCTTAGTTACCTGTCAAGTATTAGTAAGCTCCAACTACAGTCCCAAATCTCTAAGTCATGTTCTAGGTGTCATTTATCTAAATATAATTGATCTGATGCCATCAATGCTTATTTGCAATCAATGACCTATTTGTCTAAGTCTGTCACTGGTATACTGCTGGCTCTAGAGGGCAAGAGCCCCATTTCTACCAAGGTATATCCTATACAAAGTGGATCTAGAACATTCTCATCCAAGAACTCTGTCTATAACCTGATGCCAGCTCATCTTACTTGCCTCCTGAGGTATTTGCATGAGCTCTAGGTCCAGTCCTACTTGCTCACTATTTCACATAACACTTTGGTACATTCTAAGGACTGATAATAGGTTCTAGAGCAAATTATAATTAGGAATTCATTGGTATAATGTATATCAAATGCTACTTTCCACCACAAATTTGCTAGTAGCATAACAACACTATAGATCTCAAGGAGACATTTAAACTACAAAAGGAAAGAATTTATCTTTTGTCCAAAAACAAAAGAGAGGAAGTCCAAAACTTTATAAAAGACCAACTGAGGAAGAGGTACATTAAACCTTCAAAATCTCTACAAATGTCACCAGTGTTCTTTGTAGGGAAAAAGGATAAAAGTAAAAGGATAGTTATGAACTATTGCAATCTGAATGACTAGACAGTAAAGAACAACTACCTGCTACTATTAATTACAGACTTAATAGACAACATAGATAGCAAAAAAGTATTCACAAGAATAGATCTAAGATAGGGTTCAGTAACGTGAGGATCAAAGAAGGAGATAAGTGGAAGAAAGCATTTACAATGTATGTGGGCTCCTTTGAGCCAACAATGATATTCTTTGGGATGACAAACTTGCCAGCCACATTCCAAGCAATGATAAATAAAATTCTGAGGGATTTGATTAATGAAGGAAAGGTTACTGCATTTGTAGATAATATGTTGGTAGGAATAGAAACTGAGGAAGGGTACAATGAAATAGTAGAAGAAGTATTGAGGAGGTTAAAGAAAAATGGCTTGTATGTCAAACCAGAGAAGTGTGTATGGAAAGTAAGAAAGATAGGGTTCTTAGAAGTAGTTATAGGACCTAATGGAATAGAGATGGAAAAAGAAAAGGTAGATAGTGTACTAAGTTGACCAGAACCAAAGAATGTGAAAGATGTCAGGAAATTTTTGGGCCTTGCAAACTATTACAGGAGGTTCATTAAAAACTTTGCTCAAGTGGCTAGACCAATAAATATGTTAACATGGAAGGATATAAAGTGACAGTATAGAGTAGAGCAACAGAAAGCATTTTACAAGTTAAAACAAGTCTTTACAACAAAACCAGTACTAGTAGCACCAGACTTAGATAAAGAGTTCAGAGTAGAGGCCAATGCCTCAGATTATGTAACTGGTGGAGTACTATCAATGAAGTGCTCTGATGAACTGTGGAGACCAGTGGCTTTCATCTCCAAATCTCTAAGCGATACAGAAAGAAACTATGAGATTCATGATAAAGAGATGTTAGTAGTGGTTAGATGCTTAGAAGTGTGAAGGCATTTCCTGGAAGGAGTGATGGTTAAATTTGAGATTTGGACAGATTATAAGAATCTTAAATACTTTATGAAAACACAAAAACTAAATTGGAAACAAGTAAGATGGGCTCTGTATCTATCTAGATTTTATTTTATTTTAAAACATGTTCTAGGAAGTAAAATGGAAAAAGCAAATAGTTTGAGTAGAAGATCAGATTAGGAAGTTGGAGTAGAAAGAGATAACAAAAATGAGATGTTGGTAAAGCCAGAGTGGCTAGAAGTGAGAAAAACAGAAGCAGTAGAAATCATAGTAGAAAGAGTAGACCTGCTAGAAAAGGTCAAGCAATCAAGTATGAAAGATGACAAGATGGTAAAAGCTATGGAAGGAATAAAGTGAGCAGGAGTGAAGATGTTGAGAGATGAGGAATGGAGAGAAGTTGATGGTATAATGTACAAAAAAGAGAAGGTCTACGTACCAAAAGATGATAAGCTTAGAGCAGAAATTGTTAGACTGTATTACAATATACCAGTAGAAGGATATGGGAGCAGTAAAAGACAGTAGAACTAGTCACCAGAAACTTTTGGTGACCAGAAGTAACAAAAGAGGTGAAACAATATATAGAGGGGTACAATGCTTGCCAGCATAATAAAAACCACATAGAACAACCAGTAGGAAAACTAATGCCAAATTCAATTTCAAAAAAACCTTGGGCTCATATATCAGCAGATTTCATTACCAAGCTACCTCTAGCTCAAGGATATAACTCAATTTTAGTAGTAGTGGATAAGTTGACAAAAATAGTGCATTTTGTACCTATTACAGAAAAGATGCTAGTAAAAGGACTAGCTAGGTTGTTTAAGGACAATATGTGGAAGTTATATGGGTTATCCGAAAGCATCATCTCAGATAGAAGACCTCAGTTTACAAAAGAAATAATACAGGAGTTGAATCAGACATTGGAAATCAAGAGTAAATTGTCAACGGTATTCTATCCTCAAACAGATGGGCAAACAAAGAAGATAAACCAAGAATTAGAACAGTACTTAAGGATGTTTATCAATCATAGGCAAGAATAGTAGCCAGAATGGTTGGGAACAGCAGAGTTTGCATATAATAATAAAACACATTCGAGTACTAGGATGTCGCCTTTCAAGGCAAATTACGGCCAAGACCCAAGGATGGGACTTGAGGGAAGAAAGAAGGGGAAATATAAAGGAACAGAGAAATTTGTTGAAAAGATGAAGGAAATACAGGAAGAGGCAAAAGCAGCACTAAGTAAAGAATAAAGAAGTATGCAAATAGAAAGAGAGTAGAGGTTAATGACTATAAAGTAGGAGACTTAGTAATGTTGAGTACTAAGGATCTGAAGTATCAGATGGTTGGAAGGAGAGCTGAGAAGTTAACAGAAAGATTTGTTGGCCCTTACAAGATAAAGAAGATAGTATCATTGAACGCAATAGAACTGGAATTGCCAAGTACAGTAAAATTACATCCAGTAGTTAACATTAGTAGAATATGACGCTATATAGGACAAGTAGAAGGGCAAAAGAAGAAGAAACTGGCTCCAGTGATAATTGAGAGGAAAGAAGAATGGGAAGTAAAAAGGATCTTGAACAAGCAATGAATAAGGGACAAGGACAAATACTTAGTATGCTGGAAGGGATTCACAGCAGAATCTGATACTTGGGAAGGAAGAGAAAACTTAGAAAATACCAAAGAGACAATAAAAGAATATGAAAGGGAGTATTGACAGGACATAGAGGAAGTAAATCGATAAGAAAAAGAAGAGGAAACATTTAGGAGAGGAGAATTGCTAGAAAGATTTACGGCAAAGAAATTATTTGGGTAGTCAGACAAGAGGTATGATGAAGAATACTAGGGAAGGTTAGAATGGAATTGGAAGCAATGGAAAGATGGAAGAAGAAGACAAATTTTGGAGACAATCAAAGAGAAAGAAGAAATCAAGTAGAAGAAACTAGAAAGTAGACAGAAGAAAATGAGGAGAAAATAGACAACATGGTTGACCCTTATTATGAGTTTTAAAGATCCTTGGGATGAGGAAACTTAAGAGGAGGGTAGGTGTCATGACTTGGCAAAACAGCTAAGTCATTATTTTTATTTACTTTACTTTACTTTTTCTTTTAGACTTACTATATAAGGAGGAGTACAGGAAAGTGTTACATCACAGGAGTCACAGTCACATGATGGAAATGTCACATGGTCATGTCACATGATAAGTGTGAGAGAGTAGTGCATAGACTATGTAGTAGTTATATAAGTAGTATATAGGAAATAACAAGAACTCCATTGAGTTCTTTTTGTTGACTCAAATAAGGAGTAGGATTAAGTTGTCATAACTAAGTCCTTACAGGAGCATAGTAAACTGACTTCAACACAAATTTAATAATGCAGAATTAGTAGAGGGTTCAAGAAGGGCCAGAGGCCCAAATAAAAACCTTGTCTAGTATATATATAAGACTGATGTAGAAAGATAGCTGCTGACTCAGAACTGATCAAGCAACTTTGTCACATAACTTCTTTTTTCATGTTTTCACTTTCAATCATTTCCCTCAATAAATTCAAATAAATTCAAGTAAATTCAGTAAAATCTAATAAATAATGATGATTGACTTTGTCTTTTCTCTCCTTATTTTAGAGAATTTTAATGACATATTTCATCATTACAACCCTCCTCTTTTTATAATTCAACCCAAATGGATATGTGAGAGGAACATAACTTGTACAAACAATGCCAGCTCATCATTGAGTTCATTTTTTCAAATTATAGTCACTATTCTCTACCCTCCCCTACTCTCCTCTTTGCTCTTTTATACCTCTCTACTCTCTCTATATCTTGACTGGAAGCCAGGCCCTAGGTAGGTGTAAAGGGGACAGTACTCTACAACTGTGTTGTAGAGCTTGGAGTGTGTGACTAAGCTCAGGTCTCCTCTCCTAGAAGGACTGTTTCCTTGAGCAGTGCTATGATAGTATATCTGTAAACTCTTCTATTATAAACCTGGTGCTAGGGGTCTATTGTGATCTGTATATGCACAGGATTGACAACTGCTCATTAAGAGAGGAGTCTAGAGTAGGGGTTTCCTTCTTAGAGGTAATAGTATACCTTTTTTCTTAGAGTAGCTGTAAATAAACAGTAAGACAATTGTGAGACATAGATGCTGTTGAAGAAGGATGCCAAGCTAGGAGAGCTGAGGAACGAGTACAGAGAGATCAGCAACCTGCTGCTCTTGGCTTAAATAAAGAGAGAGGAAAAAAAAGAACTAAATACCACTTAACTTCTACACATGTTCCACAAAACCTTGAGGATGCTATACTTGATTTGCACAGATGCCAACTTACTGAGCAACTACTAAGAACAACTCAGGAACATAGAGGGATAGAAGCAGAAAACCAAAGACAGATGGAGGAGGTTCAAATCAATCAAATAATAGAGGAATAGAGGAATGAGGATATAGGTACTCTTGATTATAAAGGACAGCAGAATAGAGGTAATGATAGAGACCTACATATGGATAGGAATATGCAAGAACATATTCTGAGAGTTGTAAGTAACATATTTCACTGATTATCAGTAGATGAATATTAACCAAGTATAATAGGATATTGGGGAAGGAAATATTCAAGAGTAAGATATAGCAGATGATGTGATTCAGATATGATGATTTTTTGTATACCAAAACTCTACATACTTAACAGTTGAACTAGAACCAAGAGGCTATTGTTTCAGATAACATTCCACTTTCTATTCTTCAGCCTCTACAATATCCACCTGCTGGACAATCATTCCTGGAGACTGATATACTGTATAATAACTTGGGCATGCTATCTGTCATCTGTCCTCACTGTTATACTCTTCACTTTGACTGTGAAAAGCTTACTTCTTCATGGGTCAATCTATTACAAATGGTCACTTACTATTTGTGATGGGTGCTTTGATACTTTAAAGAGTTCACAAATGTGAAGTTAGATGAGTGACAAAAGATGTTGTTAAGTCTGAGCTAATCCTCAGACAGAGAGTCTTTATATACAGAATTGTAATGGTCTGTATACTAGAACAGATCATCACATGCTACTATCTATTGTTCTACATATAGTAGTGCCTTTGTACTGTAAATAGAAATAACTTAACCATATGGAGGCTGTCCTTTGTTCTAAGAAAAGGACAAATGACTATCTATGGGTGATTAATAAAGTCTATGTGCAAACATTGAGGCCTTCATATCTCCATGAATATTAATTGCCTCAGCACCATTTTAGGCTCATTATGAGTGGTATAAAGAGGGTTTCTTTGATATCTAAAAGCAAAGCATCAATCATGGTGGTTTTTGAGATATCAGCAATTTAATAAATGGTACCATGGTGGTTACCTGTTAATCTGTCTGATATCTCAGTCACCATTGATTGCTTTGAGACATGACTGGTACCAATCGAAAAGTCTTTTCAAGGGCTTTTTGGTGCCATTGAGACCATGAGAATCATTAAAGAATTGATAGAGATATGGCCAAATGGAGTTTGTGACAGTTATCATTTGGGATGAAGTTTCTATGCAGCACAAGTATGATATTGATGCTATTGATCAATGTCTCAGAGACTTTCTTGAAGTAAGTGATTACTTGCACTTGATAGCTCTTGAATTGATATATTATCTAGAATGACTATCTATTTGGTGGAATTACAGTGGTATTTGGAGGAGATTTTTATCAGACTTTGCCTATGGTGTCCAAAGGAACATGTCAACAAGTGGTAGCAGCATCTTTTTGCAGAGGAAACTTATAGAGACATATCAAGTTCTTGCATCTCAGACAGAATATGTGCTTGGGTCACTCAGAAGCTGATAATCAACATGCTCAGTAGTTGCTGGAGATTGGTGCTGGGTCAACTATATGAATGACAATGAGATGATTCAAGTTTCTCAGTTCATGGTTTGTGTTAATCTCAATGCTTTTATCAACAGAATCTATCCAGGAATTGGCAACTCAAGAGCTCAAGATAACCAGTACTTCTTGAATTGCATTATTCTCTGTACTAGAAATAATGAAGTCTATGATATCAATAAGGCCATTCTTCAACAGTTCAACCCAAATGCAGAGGTTCATATGCTGAGAAGTATAGACTCTGTGTCTGAAGAAGATAGAATGCACCATGCCTATCCTATAGAGTTTCTTCAACAACTCAATGCTGGTAGATTGCCTTCTGCTTTACTCTGTCTCAAGGTTGGCTCTCCAGTTATCTTATTGAGGAACTTGGATCCAGGAGAAGGACTTTGTAATGGGAAAAGAATGGTGGTGTTGAATGTGAGAAGAAAAGTGCTCCAGTGCAGGATTATCAGCAAGGACAGGAGATTTAGAGGTAAGGTGGTGTTGATTCCAAGGATCAGGTTATCACCTAATGCAGAAACATTGCCTGTGCCACTCAAGAGACTTCAATTCCCAGTCAGGCTGGCCTTTGCTATGACCATCAACAAGTCTCAAGGACAGTCAGTGGAGCATGTGAAGATTAATTTGCAGATATTAGTGTTCTTCCATGGACAACTTTATGTAGCCTTTTCAAGATGTATTTCATCTCTAAACATCTCAGTACTTCTTCCAGAGCAGAGCCAAGAGAGTAGAAGAACATTCAATATAGTATATAAAGAAATATTCAATCTGCACCCACAGAAACTAGAGATAGAAGATAACCTAGACTTCATACCCAGAAGACTAAGAATGGAGAAAGAAGGGAACAGTGAAATCCAAGATATCCTAGACCCAAATACAATAGATAATAGATCACCAGAGAAAGCCATCTGCATTTTTGGATCATATAAAAGATACAAAGACAAAAAGGGAAAGAAAGAATCAAGGCTATTAAGAACTCCAGTAAAAAGAAAAGCAAACAGGTCACCCAAGAAGATAGAAGTGTACTACACAGTACTTGAACCAGGACCAGAAAATAATCAAGCCTAGTACTCAGGAGCAATAAAAATCATAACAGACGAAACAAATAAAATAAAGACCTAGTGCATAAACCCAAACTCACCAAGAGAAACAGCAGATATATTAATGATAATAGAAGTACTTAAACTAAGAGGAGACATACACATAAAAACAGATAGAACCAAGACCATGACCAACATAAAACTAAATATCAAAAGATGGGAGAAAGATAACTTTCTTTAAAAAGAAGATAGAGAAGCATAGCGAGCCATTGCCTATCAATTACGGCTACACAAAGGAAAAATCAAAATAAGCAAAATAGAAACAGAAGAAGAAATAGATACTATAAAAAAGATAACAGAAACCCTAAAAAATAGTACACCAAATGAAAGCATATGGTTATATGGAGAAGAGGTACCAGGACCCTTCAAGCTAGAAGGTGGTGAGTTGATAGAAATAACACAAAAGAAAGCCTACAAAATGATACTAATACATTGAAATAGACAGCCTGGTAATAACCCAACAAAAAGCAGAATAGAAAAGACTAAGATTGAACTATTACAAAAAACAGGAACCTGTATAACCGTAGATGACATATGGACAAACAATGGAAAAGGAATAATTCCACCCAAGATTAGTGACTTTCTATGGAAATTAAACCATAACAGACATAAAGTAGGCACATGGTTCCTAAAAATTAAAGGATGGGAGAACAGAGCCCATTGTAAATGTGGAAAACTAGAAACCATGGATCACATTATAATAGAATGCCCACTAAACCAAGGACATGCAATATGGGACTATATAGAAAGTGAATAGAAACAGACTTTCCCAAAGACCCAGTAGCTGTAACCAACAATAGAACTAATAAGAGGACTAAGATCCATACAACTAAGAGAAAAACCAAGATGGATGAGCAAAGCATATATAAAGAGAATAACAGAAGCCATATGGCTAATATGGACAATAAAAAACAACCAAATATTTAATAGAAAAAAGATACCAAAAGAGGTAGCAATAAGACTGCTAAAAAACACCCTAGAAAACAAAAAAGAGACAGAATAGATCTATGCCACCAAAATAAAAAGATTAAGCCACAGAGACAAGAAAATGCTAGAACTAGAGAAGAAATGGAAAAAAATAAGAAAAGATGACCAAAGACCATATAACAAATAAAATAGGACCTTTGTCCTACTAGTACAGTATACCTGCTCCAAGTAAAGGAGAAAGGGCAACATTCTCTTTTGACCTCACCCAGGTGAGGAGCTCAGGTAGGGTTCAGAACCCAGGGAGGTTTTTAGTAGGTCGGCCTAACCAAGCCCACACTATGGGAACAATCCCATGCTGGATGACTAGTTTTTCTCCTGCTGAAAAAAAAAAAAGAAGTATTCAATAGCATTAGATTATAGATTGTATATGTATCTAATAATGGACTTGAAATTGATTTTTCTCATGATCTGAGAGATAAAGAAATAAGTCAGAATAGCAGACTGTTGTTAGAAGGAAACACTGAGTTTTCAAACAATACTATTTGTTATTTCATAGACTATTATAGAAAGAAAGCATAGTGGATTGACTACAACACAAATTTAATAATACAATATTACCAAAAGTAAACAAACTTTAACCTCACAGACTATTGTTGGAAGGGAGCATAGTAACCTAACAAACAACACTATCTGCTGCTTTATAGACTGTTGTAGGAAGGAAGTGGAGCAGACTGACTTCATGTTATGAAAGTCCTAAAAAGAAAATAACTTCCTGCACTTTTGAAAGGTTAATTCACAATCTCAAGACATATAACAGAGTAAAACTATAAATAGCATAAGAACCTTAAGTAAACTATATCACATGACTAGGTTAGGTAATTGTAGAATATTCTAAAAGAACATATGACTGCAGGACTTTTGTACACAGACCATGTAAAGATAGTATAAGTAGTATGTAGAATACAATAGGGAACTCTATTAAGTTCTTCCTGAACATCCACCTAAGGTGAACTCTAAGTCTTCACAACTCAACATTAACACTTTAATATAAAGTTTAAAATGCAGAATTAGTAGAGGAATGAAAACCTCATCTAGTCTAGTATGTATGCGAGACCAATGTAGGAAGATGGCGCTGACTAATGGCTGACTAAATTTTACCTAAGCATTCCCACACCCTCTCTTTCCACTCAAAAATGCAAATAAATTCAGGAAAAATTCAAATAAATTGGGTAAAATTGGAATAAATTAGAACAGGCAGTGAGCAAAGCGAGCTGGCTGTCGCCTTACTATTGTAGGAAGGGAGCAGAGCGACCTGACTTACAACAGTGCAAATTAACAGTGAAGGAAGGGAGCACAGCGACCTGATGCACAATTTACAAACTGACTATGGCCTTACTGTTATAGGAAGGGAGCACAGTGACCTGATGCACAACAGTGCAAATTACCAGTGAAGGAAGGAAGCACAGCGACCTGACGCACAACAATGCAAATTACCAGTGAAGGAAGGAAGCATAGCGACCTGACGCACAATATTGCTCACTGTGACGCAGACCGTTGTTGGAAGGAAGCAAAGTGACCTGATAGACAACACTATCTGCAGCTGCGCAGACCATTGTTGGAAGGGAGCAAAGTGACCTGATGGACAACACTATCTGCTGCTGCACAGACCGTTGTAGGAAGGGAGCATAGTGGACTGACTTCAACACAAACTTAATAACACAGAATTAGTAGAGGGTTCAAGAAGGGCCAGAGGCCCAGATGAAAACCTTATCTAGTCTAGTCTAGTATGTATGCTGCACTGAATGTGGGATGATGGCAGCTGAGTGAGCATGACAAAGCTTCACCTAATCATGACTAAGTTTTACCCAATGGCTCTCTTTTCACTCAAAAACTCTACAAAATTCAAATAAATTCAGAATAAATTAGAATAAATTTGGAACAGGCAGTGAGCAAAGCAAGCTGACTGTGGCCTCACTGTTGTAGGAAGGGAGCAGAGCGACCTGACTTACAACAGTGCAAATTAACAGTGAAGGAAGGGAGCATAGTAACCTGACTGTCATGACTTGGCAAAACGGCTAAGTTATTATTTATATTTCTTTTCTTTTCTTTTTCTTTTTCTTTGGACTTACAAACTACAAGGTGGAGCATGGGAAAGTATCACGTGACTTTGTCACAATGTCACAAATGGTGTGACAGATGGTCACATCACAAGTCACAGTCACAAGGTGTCACATGACTAGAGTAACATGAGGACCATGGGAGAATAAGCGCATAGCCACAGTAGTAAAGTGTATAAGTAGGTAGAGAAATGAGCGAGAACTCCATTGAGTTCTCTTTGTCAAACGCTGAACAAAGAGCAGTTGGCTTAATTCCGGCACGGAGTTTGGCTCACTGACACTGACACACAACAGTACAAATTAATAATTATCACAAAAGGTCACTTACTTGTTTTTGTGATGGGCTGAATATAGATTCAAAGAGCTTATAAGCAGTGTTAGACAAGTGACAAAAGATGTTGTTAAGTCTGAGGTCTAATCCTTAGACTATGAGTCCTTATATATAGAAAAGTAATGGTCTGTGCACTAGGACAGATCATCACATGCTACTACCTATTGTTCTACATATGGTAGTGCCTTTGTGCTAGAAATAATGATAACCTAACCATATGGAGGCTGTCCTTTGTT
>Ga0157362_1000236_pt1 | contig 17489 bp, 8 predicted proteins | sample AttlaeALBM3_FD_111480 | JGI IMG/M metagenome (GOLD analysis project Ga0157362, IMG submission 111480) | Fungus gardens microbial communities from leaf cutter ant in Ribeirão Preto, State of São Paulo, Brazil - Atta laevigata ALBM3 | ecosystem: Host-associated > Fungi > Mycelium > Unclassified ... | reverse complement strand
GTCTTCATTACATTGTTAGTAGTCATCAGTTACTGATATCATAATGAAATTGTCAGCTAAATTGTCATTTATAAGTGTAATTATGGAATTGTGTTTTTGTCGACCAAGCAGAGGAAGCTCGTTTAAAAATTAAAATAATTTTTTTTGAAATAGTGATTAGTTTTTATTGTGTTACATAATTCACAGACACACTTCCAAAGTTAAGTTTAAAATAATCGTGTCACACTTTCACTCCACCAACTGATGGACTCTGTTCATAAATAAGAGGATAATATATATATTAATATTATAGCGTTTCAACATCATTCTCTCTAACATTAATATTTGTATATTATATTATCGTTGATGATGGTCCAAATAATGGAACCGAAACATTCGAATTTTTTGTATCAAAAATATATTTATTCATAATTGATGCACCAACAGCGTTTGACTCTATATAGCCGTTAATTTGTATTTGATTAATTATTGTAATTTGTAAAATTTGAAACGTTTTAGATTTAATGCTCAGTGAGAAATAATAATGAAATCGATGTAGAATCGATGTCGATGTGACGTCAATTTAATAATCTCGACGTCAAATCGATTTATTTCTTACTGAGATGATTGTACTAGAATTATATTATAAACATTATGTATTATATATATATCGCTCATTATATAATCTCATTATTCATTTGTAATTACCATAAATTAATCACTTGAGTAATTAGTACAATTACTATTTTTTGTCGTGCACAATTCATATTGTGCAAAGTATATTTTGGATTTATGCGCTATGAATTCCAAGCAATTGCGTTTCTATTATAAAAAAATCAAAGATGATAATGTTAAAAAAGGGTTTTGAAGAAGATAGTATATATGTTTTTAAATGAAGACATCTAAAAAATATTCGAAAAAAATGAATGAAAATACCCATTCAAATACACTTCATTTTTATTCATCAAGAAACAAATAAATACTTGTAACAACGTAATTGCTTGAATTTATAATGCATAAATCGATAATATACTTTACACAGTTAAAACATAACTGACAGCCTACTGAGTCCCTCCACAAAAAAGTTTTTTTAGTTAAACGAAATGAGCGACAATTTTTTTGCAGATTTTGAAAGTACATGAATTGCGAATTATATAATTTATTAATTAAGATTTGATTAAATATGGCCATTTAGACAGACTATGATGTTAATTATTAATATCACAAAATTACGCACAAAATACGCACACATACATGTAGGATAAAGATAACTATAGATGTTAAAATCAATATACACACAGAAAGATTGCAAAATGATTGTAGATATATTTCATTGCAATGTAATATTGTAAATATATTGCGCGATGTATTTGCAATATTATTACAATGTCATAACATCATAAAAATGTCCGCTTTTAGTAAGATTGCGCTGTTATGTCGATGCAATGTTGCAGTGCAATGTATTTTAAATTATTATTAAAAATAATTTTTTTATTATTATTGAATATACTTTGAAATACAAAGTAATATATGCATATAAAATAAATCCAGAAAAAGAATTAATATATGTTTTATATTTTAATTATTATTTATACTTATATTTTATACTAATTATATTTTATACTTTGCAAATATTATGCAGGCATATATATTTTTTAATCATAAAAGAATAATATGGCTAAATTAAAATAAAATTAAATAATATAATAGAAAAGTTACGAGCACAAACAGGATCTTTTAATGTTCAAATTAATAATTGAAGTGACAAAAATAATTTCGTAGAATATGGAGATACTACCGTAGAATCGATTCTATATAGTAGGTCTTCTAGAATTCTATATAGTAGTATAGTAGTCTCCGCAGATCGCCAAGATAAAGCCGTACGGCCAATTCAAAGAAACAATAAAGTCATACAGGCAATTCAACAATATGTTAAGGTTTCCGCTTTTAACTCAAGACGGAAACGACAGAAGTGACGATGCCTACATTTTGCGGTCCTTTTATATCATATCTGGACGTTTTTCAAAACGTGAAAATCAATCTATTATTTTTTTTGGAAATTAATTTTATGCGAACTAATTCATGTATGCGCTGAAATTGAATGAATTGCACTCTTCTTGAAGTTTGTACATTTCGAGCACATGAAAGATACGTGGTATTAAATTGATCGTCACATGACTCTTTTGGTTGTAAGAGTCCTTTTTAATTAAATTTGAATCGAACAGGAGGTCGAGATGTGCGTCCAGCCTTTGTCTTGTGGGGATTTATTAGTTTCTGGTATTTTAATTTCTTCTCCCATGATGGTTTTAATCTATCCATCGAGACATTAGTGGCCTTTCTATTAATTTTGATCTTGAAAGTTTTTGGCGTATGAAGTACTCAACAGAGGGAAAGAATTATTATAATAACAAAATGTTTTAGAAAATTTAGTAATTGATTTTTTAAGAAAATAAAAATTATTTTGTATGAAAATTCTTTAATAACGTAAAGTACTTCCACACGTTTAAACTACAGAGACGCTCCTGAGCCAGAACGTGAGCGCTCGGCCATTGAGCCTCGAGCAATAGTAGGGGTCGCTCGCCGGAATCAGCCCGAAATGTGCAAATCTTTGCGAGCACTAATCTAAAAGAAATTGTTTGGGTAAGCGCATTAATTGTCCGTAAACGAGTTCGGCTGGTGTTGCATTCAAATCTTCTTTCTAAGCAGTTCTGATGCCCACAAGTACAATAGGTAAGATTTCAACTTTCTGCCTGATGACACTTTATGTCATCTGTTTTAAGCTATCTGTGAAACCGCTTCATTAATTCATTTGAAGCTGGATGAATCATCGTACGGAAATGAGTTGACTCTGTTAATTTCATGAATTGTCTAAAAAAGTCTGCTTTAAATTATTTTTATCTTATTATCCAGCCCTTTGTTTCGTCTACTGTTGAACATAGGCCTCCTCTAATGTTCGCCATCTTTTTCTGTCCTACGCCATGCAAATCCAATTTGCTGCTATTTCGTTGCTAGATCGTCGGTCCATCGAGTTGATGGTCTTCCTACACTTCGCTTGTCCATTCTCGATCTCCATTCCAAAAGCTTTTTGTCCATCTTTCATTGTCCATCTTTCATTCTGGCTACGTGTCCAGTCTATCTCTTTTTATTTTGTTATATGCTTTATAATATTTCTAATTATTGTCCTTGATCTGTTATTATATTTAATCGGTATTTCAAAGCAAGCTATCCAATTCGTGAATAATTGTTTAGCAACTATCTCTGCTGAAATGTCTCTGATGGGAATTGCCTCTAGCCATCTTGAAAATTGATGATACAATAATTGTAAGGTAATATCGATATTGGATACTGGTAATGATCCTAGAAGGTCTAAATGAATGTGTTTAATAGACGAATTAAAGGCTCCAATAGGTGAAGTATTATGTCTTGTTACTTTCGATTTCTAGCATTGGACACATGATTAAGCCCACAACTTGCAATCTTGTTTAATACGAGGCCATATGTCGTTGTGCTACTAATTTGGCTCTAGCTCCTGAATGTGAAAAATCATGCAAGGAAAACTTAAAAACTTGTTTTCTAAATGATCCTCCATATCAATGATACTCGAATAATCGAGCTATTAGCCGAATCGCAAAGCAATTCTCTTGTAGAACCTGAAATTGCATTTTTGAGAGTTTAAATCCGCTTTTCAAGAAGTCTTTGAAGCTCCGAATATTCTTTTTGAAATTCAGCTAGTTTTTCGAAGTTAATTGTCTCCTATATGGCTTCTACTGTAGAAAGTGTGTCAGTTACACAGTTGTCTTTTCCGGAAATATGACGGATATCCGTTGTAAATTATTCAATGTATTTGTTGTCCAAACTCCACAGTTCTTTTCTTCGATTAAAATTTTCGTCATCACCATAAAAGTTATTAAGAAGTAATATCGGTAAACCATGTTTCTATCATAGGAAGTTACAATAGTGACGAGCCGAATAACATTTGCCTTTTTAGACTAATAATCCATTCGAGACGAAGTTATTAGATTAAATACTTGAACCAAGTGTCGAATAGAAGAACTTTATCCCGAAGAACAAAAGAAGTAAATAGATTAAGGATTACAACTGAAACAACAGTTATCTATAAATGACACATGTGGCTCTAAACTATTTAACATCCGGCAAATAGTCGATGACAAAAATTGTTTAGATACATATCCCAGTATCTCATTTTACAACCGATACACGGTTGTACCTAATCCTAGAATAGACCAGTAACATACGCGAGGCCTGCACGCGGCAATTACTTGAATATAAAAAGGAAATCCTTCGCGAATAGTCAGGAAATCAAATTTCATCTCACGATACGGAACTCTGCCGGTTCGCGATTACATAAGTTATTTAGTTAGCCGATACTCTGCCAATCCGCAACCAGATCGCTCCACCGATTTTAGTGAGCTGCGATCAGTTCGATCAAATGATCTTATATGCTTATTATTGTCAAGTAACTCGACCGAAGTCTCCAAATCGCTGGGTCAACCTTCCCCTACAATCACAGAAATCGAATCCTCGAAAGCCAAAATTTGCAGAGTAGCAATGAGTCCCTTTTTTCAATTACTTATTTCGGGAACCTAACTAAATGAATCTCTAGAAAAAAATCTTAACCAATCCCCCTTTCAGCCTCTGCACTCTTAATTTTTCGTTTCCAACTCACCTATCGACCTCCCACATTTTCTTCGATGAATTTTGTATCCTTTATTTAGAAGTCCGCCTGATCCGTGAACTTGACTTTCTCATTATCTGCCTTCTTTTTTTTCTACGCAGAGCCTGATAATAAAACATTTTTTTTGTATTTGAAAATAGTGAGTATGATCGGCCACGTACACGCATTTCCCACGTAACTAAACGCCTACGAACTCAACATCTCAAGTTAGCTCCCAAAGTCAGATCCCAAAGAGACAGAAGCAGAAATTGCCCACTGCTTCCCCAGAGCCCGACGCTCACGCTCCGCCCGCTCCTTCCTATGCATAACGACTTCGCAATAGTTTGCGAGAGCCGTGCAGCACAGAAAAGAGTCAATGGCCGCTATTACAGACTTGTCAAGGACACCTGATTCCAAACATTCGAAAAATTCCTCCCTCTTATTCGTTCCAAATCAGGCAAAATAGGAGTGTATAAACAATGTTCACCACCGCTCCGCAATGCGCGCAGACCAACTGCTGATTTCAAAAAGATAGGCCCCAAAGCACTCATAATCTGTCAACATGGATCATACGATATATGAGGCTCCCCCCCTCCATGAGATTGATGCATCCAATCTTCCAGGCGCTCAACAAGAGCATCTCTGGCCGCATATCTCGATGCCTCAACAAATATCAGCGCAAACGCACTGCTCGAACGATGCAGCTCCATCTCATGAACTCTTGAGCTCTAGGTAAATTGAAACTATCTCTCTGCAATATCTCGCGTCTCGATAAGTACGTGCGTTTAAACCTATCGGCTACAAAGCAAAAAGGTCTTCGCAAGAATGGCCGCAGTCTCGTGTGAGACGGCGCGATACTGATTATTCTCAAATACAGCCGCCGTTGAAACTGGCCCGCTCAGATAAAAATGTACTTAGATCATCCGTTACGGTCTGCGTCTAAATTGAGGTATAGGACGACCTCAGGCCCGCCAATTTGGTGGTTAGACTGCTCAGGACAGCTGCCATCTTCAAAACATTGGAGAGAAGGAGGTGGAAGTGGGACTGGAAGATCCACCTCGAATCCAGAACAAGTCCCAGATATTTCAGGGTGGTCCTCGCCCTCCTTCCTATCCCTCCCAAAAAGAAAGGTCTGGGACGTTACTATTCATGAAAGCGATGGCCTCCGTTTTATAGAACGACAACTTCAAATCGAGACCCTAACAAGCACGGCCACACCAAGCTCAGCGCGCACCAGGACTTTCTCACAGAAGGGAACCCTTGCAACTGAAAGAGTATCGTTGGCGCACAGAACAGCTCACCGGCAATTCTAAATGTAGAATAGAGTCGTATTCTATAGGGTCGATCCCAATCGAGGACCAAATCTTGCGGAACGCTGCAACTGGAAACTGAACAAGTTACATTCTCGTGGTCCACATAAATAAGGAACTTATCACATAAGTAATCCTCAATAATTCGTCTGAGATATTCAGATACATCCTTTTCCAACAGGGTGGATGGTTGGCCACGGGAAAGAATTAAAAGCATTGACGAGAACACCATCACCATCACACTGCCCATTCCGCACGCCGTTACTCACCCACTCCTTCAAACATATTGCGTCAAACGATTAATACGGAATCCACATTGATTGTCGGATATGTCCCCAATCAAGATGCCGTCTACAAATCACTCTCTCAAACAACTTGCTCGATTCATTGAGTATCATTCAAATCAAATGATAAGAAGAATATCAAATCCGGTTTATTAGGTTTCCTGAGAAGGATCAACCTCGCGATCTTCCACTCGGAAGGGAAGCGATCCTCCCCAAGAAGAGCCGTGAGAAGATGCACTCCCAAAGGAAAGCGTGCACAACGTACTCTTGATGAACCGTCTGGTGATACCATCGGAGCCAGGCGTCTTTCCAAACGCTATCTTAGTACACGCCTCAATAACCTCCAATTCCATAACAGTAAATTCGTCTACAAAAGTCAACCGAGAGTCTCCATCCGGGAGATGTGGGAATAGGACTCGAAGAGTTTCCGAGACTACTCAGGGCGGAAGAGTGTCGATCAATGAAGAGGCCGAGAAGAGCCTATTTAAGACGGCCCTATAGGGCATACCCCAAGAGTCAATCTCCAGCGTCTAAAGAAGTTCACCCTAGACGAGACTTTAAGCACCAAATAGCTCTTCTCATGCTCCTCCTAGCCTCTCTCAGAGAAGTCTCGAGCTACGGCCTCGCGCGGATATGGGTGAAATACCGGTTACAGACAGCACGCAGATCCTCATTCCACCAATATGCCAAGATCTCTGTATAAGATAGATTTCGGCATAGAGCGATCAGAGACCTCAACGCGCCATCTATCAATCTAGCGTGCTCATCACCAACCAAAAACTGCCAGCCAAAAAATGGATCCATGCCTCCAACAAGGCTCTGACTTCAAGTAAATCTCCCTCTAATCCTTCCACCTAGGTGCACCTAGGAAAAACTCTCCCAGATGTGACTTTGGTAAGAGGGCCGACGGAGGAAGTCCATGTCTCTATGAGGATATACCTATGATCACACAGGGACTTCATCTCCATATCACCATCCTCCATCTTCTAACATATCTGGCCACTAGTGGTGGCCCATGTGACTTCTACACAGGATCTATCTCTCCTGCGCCAGCATGAAGGGATGAAATTCTTGTTGAGAAGGTTAAGTTCCATCCTGTCCGCCCATTCATAACATGTCTCCTCTAGAGTTCTCATTTCCCTCTGTCACTTAAATGAGATCGCATATTAATTTATTGTCGCCGAGCATAAGGATCAGCCTACTATATACTCTGATAGACCATCCTCCAGCCCCAGCTAACGAAAGAATTTGCGGATCGTCTTGTTAGGGGAGAAGTAATATCCAAAGACTTACCACCCTCTCTCACTCAATGACCACATAACCCTCAATTCGCCTCACAAGAAAACACGAGAGGTCACTCCGAGACCATCGCCACACAATGACAGTAATCCGGAGGCACGTCTGAGGACGCGCACCATCAGCACAGAATGGGGCTCAGTGTTCACAACCAGGCCCAAGCTCTCCTCCTTGTAGACCCGCGCAACCAAATCTTGTACGGATCTAGAGTGGTTGACGTTCAGGGTCAGCCTGGCTATCAGGAAGCTCTACCACTACAGCAGGCACGGCAGTCCTCCGATCGCCGCCGCCACCACTTTTTTCATCAGTGTCTCTCGGTCACCGTTATAAAAGAGGGCACTCGGCAAGGCCTACCCTATGCTCAACATTCAAGGACGCAGGGTACACACTGAGCAATGCGGCCTCGCTCTGTATCTAAAGGACTTGAGTTTCCTTTACCATAATTAAAGCATTAAGGCCCGCTCTGTCAATCTTGGCAGTTCACACGGGTATGTTCGATCGCCAGACATAAGCATTGAAGGCGGCGCCTAGCTATGGAAAAGACCTGGCCGACCCGCCAAGACTCAGACGCCCGTCCCGGACAAGCCTTTCTACAATATGGTAGGACACGCCCAGATCGAGTTTATTTCGTCCAGGATGCAGAAGTCCCACCCTTACATCTTCTCGAGCAACACCAAAGAGGGTCTCGGCCTCAACCAATCTATTAATCATTTCATCAATAGTAACAGAGTGCTCCACAAGGATACGAACCCTTGATTTTCTTATGGGTCTCATAATAGAAACTCGATCCTCATGTTTCTAGAAGGTGAGCTCAAGCCTTTTAGAACTCGTCTACTTTGAGGCCCTTCCCAGGAATCTCTATCAGAATATCGCCAGTTTATACTTTTCTAATCTGATATGTATGATGTCCAATTCTGCTAGATTCTGCTAGATTTACCTTGCTCCTCGCTAATCACCTCCATGTATGAAGATTCCTTTTCACTGTACCAGATAAAGACCGCCGAAATTCTCGGCGCAAGCACACGTGGATGAGCAGCGGTAGGGAAAGCATCAATGAACTTCGGCAGCCAGGAAAACCGAAAAACAAGCCGGTTTGAGAAGTCTTCCTTTTTGCTTCCTTCTTCTTTTCTTCCTACTCCGACTGAACATCTCCATCCACGACTCCCCTATATCCGGACCTGAAGATACTGACCAATCACCCATTGAGTCCTCCGCTCGCGTGCCACTAGCACCCTCCTCAATTAGCGCAGTTATGCATCGTCGCCTATCCACTCATTTGGGGATCACACATTCATCGCTTCAACATGCCTCTTAGCGGTGGCCGATAGGGGGATCTCTTCGCATCTGACTCGGCGCTTCTCCTCCTCAAGTATCGCGGTCGGAGACCTATCCTCCCGTTGTAAACGAGATGCGTTCATCGGAATCAGACGAAGACATATTCCTAGCGCGAATGATTGAGTTATCCCTTCTTCTCAGAAAGGAAGCCCACTGCTCCCTAATTTCCTTGTGGAGGGATCCAATCTCCTCTAGCAGGGAATTCCTATCGGCCCTAATTTTAATAATCTCTCTGTGGAGCTTAAGAACCTCCCGCTTAATATCTCTGTCCGAGCCACAATAGCGCAACCACTCTTAAACATATGCATGGAACTCGGCTGATCTCTATCCTGATCGGCACTCGAATCAAGCCTAGTCAAGGCCATCCTTGTCGTGGATGGCCTTAGCTTCGGTATTGCAATCGATGTGATATTTGGCTAGAAGTATCTCAATCCTCACTAATCCTATCATCGGCGGTAATAGCTTCGAGCCCGTTGGCAACTCCGCGACTAGCTCCTCTGGAGATCCCACAAAGTAAATCATGACTCAGAGAAACCGTAGAATCCGAGCTTCCGTTTGTTATCCTTATTTGTGTTCGACATAATTCTATTCGTATTTGGCAGACACACGACAACTCTCGACCGGTTCTATCGAGGTTCTTAAAAAGAATCTTTATCACAGCGGTCAGACATTCTGCCGCCATAATAGATGCTCCCACCTACTCAGCCTCCTACACATATGATTCTAAGAACAATCTTAGGAGGATCACCCATCTTTACCAGAAGCAGGGAATATAAATCGCAAAAACTCTCTCACAGGGAGAGGGCTCCTAGTGTGCAGATAAGTCTGCACATTAAAAGGGAAGGTCTGCGGCGATTAAGTGGGGATCTCGAACATGACAGTCCTACCTAATACACCATCAGGCCAGGAGCCTCAAGTTCCCATCAACCGACACCAACATACAACAGGAACTACACATGAAACAAATACAAACACCATGATCGCTGTTTGGCTGATTTACTCACCAGCTATTCGCCTTCCAGTCGCGCATCACTGCTGGAGGATAGAGAGATTTTTATAGAGAATCCGCTCATAGAATCCGCTTTATAGAGAATGAGCTCACCGCCCAGAAATATAGTGCAATCCTGAGCATCCGGTCTCTGCTGCTGGAGGATCCCGGTATCTCCTTGCTAGGAGCCTGGACTTCCGGATGTTACGTACAATGCTGAGGTTACCGGAGGAGACCGTAGGTGTGTCAAATCCGTACCTCGCACGAAGTATGCACAGTTCTCCTATCTAACGGCACGAGACACAGTTAGCACCCTGAGCCAACACCTAGACCCGGAAATGGGATACAGGACGATCGAGGTGAGCTCTCGCATCGATAAGGTCGCGCTCCGCACGGGGGAAGGTCATGACTCTGTCCAACTTCCAACAAGTTTTAGCCGTCGCTCATTATTCATTAAAAAATTAACAAAAAAAGTTTGAAAAAATGATGTTTTATTTTTGCGCACTCGAAGCAACTCCCACCCAACCTCCCCCTGTTTGGGCTCACGACTTCTACGCGAAACGATTCCTCCATTTTTCCCCAGCTTGGGAGCGCATGATTTTCACGCGAAGCGACTTCCATCCTCCCCCTCCCCCCCCAGCGGAGGAAAGGAAGGTGGGGTGGAAGTTGTTTCGCATGGAAAATCGTGCGCCCCTAAGTAAAAATAAAATGTCATTTTAAACTTCTTTCTGTAAGAAAGATATAAGATAATTTTTAATATTATAATAGAGTTTCTCTAAATTTGGCCTATGGGGCGATAAGAGTGGAATACCTATAGAGTACTCTTTCTACAGCACGAGTCGATCAATCACTGCGTATTTGCGCGAACGCAGTTGCGCATGCTAATCTATCAAAGTGCATTACAATGTACCATACATAATCTTAGCAGAACAAGTCATATGTATCACATATTATGTATCTCAAAAGAATACATTACACAAATAGTTATATATAAGCATAACCTGCCTATGGAATTACATTGCATATACTGTGAAAACGTAATATAATTAGATACAGATTCGCGCGTAACACAGCCTACCATGACATGCAAGGGGCATGACATTAGGGTTTGTAAAAGTACATGTAAGGAATGCAAAGATTATAGAAATCAAATTTAAAGAGACTCTACTGTATACATAGCAGAAATAAAACGTTACTTTTTAAACTTTTTTTATTAATAATTTTTTAACGAATAACAAGTGACTAAAACTTGTTGAAGATTGCTCGTGACAACATATCAAAGTCGAGATTGTAAGTGGTTGTTCTCCTTTTCTGCAGTTTTATCACAATAATATTTGGACATTTTAAACTTCTTATTTTAATTATTTTTAATTAATTGCTATATAATTTCATGTATATATAACTTCGATTAATTTTTCTCTTGTCTTCCATCTCTTCCTGTCTCTGTTTCCTCACAAACAAGCAAACATTTATAAATATCTCATATCTCGTTTTTTAGTACAAAAAAATCCTCTATTATATTAAAAAAAATCTTCTTAATATATATAATAATAGAATTTAAACTTAATATTCTTGAAGCTTCCACGAGTCCTTTCTATATAAAAATTATGCATTTTGCAGGTTTCTTCCGTGTCCAGACCATTCTTGGAATGCCAAAGTTTCATGAATCTTGCAGTTCACTTCATCAGGGCGAGGAGCCTGATACTGTCTGAAACCCGCGAAACGCATAATTTTTATAGAATTTAAACTTCTTATATCCCTTTAATACTATCGTTAACACGCTGTCATTGCTATCATCCGATTTCAACTTATTTCTATTGACCTATGTGCATAGAGTTATACAATCTCTTATATTTTTCATTTTCTTTTTAAATTCGTTTTGCTTCAAAACTATTTCTTTTTTCTGTTTTTGTTATCCAAGGCGGCAATATTATTGTGGCAATATATTCTTCCTTAAACAATAGTGTTAGCAGTTACGATAATATGAAAAAAAACTGTAAATAAAATACAATAACACAAAGCATCAATTCTTTATTATAAAATATCAAGTAATGATTAAAAGATTAGTGATTAATATTAAAAGTTAAACTTATCTGAATTAATTTTAACCAAAGAAGAAAAGAAATCGTCATCAATGTAAAAACGGAACCAAAGAAGAATGAGAGAAATTTATTCAATTTGTAATCATTTTACAATATTATCATTACACTTACAGGATACGTCACCAAAATCCGGACAAATCGAACAATTTCTTTAAACAAAATGTTTTTATGAAAAAATTAAATATTATACAAAAAGTTTTTTTACATGGCACTTGGGCAATTCCTGTAGAACACAATTATTCGATATATCCATTAGCTTGAATGACGGCCTCTATTCTCGAAGCGTTCGTACGCACATTGTAATGCAGTGCTGTCCATATCAACGAATGCGGTTCTCAATAGCGGTTCTTAATGACGTCACATTGAGATGCCGAGATTTGTTTGTGATCTTTTCAACTACGCTCCATACGTAGTAATCCAAGGGATTTAAATCTGGACTATTGGGAAGCCAGAATTCTTTGGACCAAAACATATTGATAGTTTCCCCTTTTTTAAAGAAATGTGGTAGCATAACATCACCCTCACTGGACACATAGTACGTGAACATTGACCGAAAATTTTGTTCTGGCAATAACAGGGACATCCTTGGAGACGAGTCATTGGTCATTCCTCCGGTTGATTTTGGTATCAACAGTAAAAATTTTTTCGTCAGAAAAGAACTTGATTCGTCTCGACGTTTCGTTTTTCAAAGAACATAATAGCAGATTGCAGCGAGCACTCGGCTTGTCCTGGTAGCCTTAAAGAGCATTTGTCATATCTTTAATGTGTAACGATTTGTATCGAAGGTCCTCCTCGGCAATTCGACGTTGGCTCGCTTATACCAACAATTGAGACTGATTTTCGAAACGTTTGCCCTTCATCCGAAATCAGCGCTTGAACTCTTTCAACGACTGCGGGAGTCCTCGCGATTCTTTCGAATGACTCTTCCTCGCTGGCATATTGGAATCTTTATTGGACTGTTCTAAAGCCGTATATTGCCAACGTTATAAACAGTTGATCTCGGATATCCAAAAAACCGAATTATTTCCGTTGCTGAGCGCCCAGTGCGAAGGCCTTCAATGATCGCGGCTTTTCGATTATACTCCGCACTTTCAATATAACGGTTTCAATATAACGGCCATTTTAAGAATATGTACTCTAAATGTCTACATAAGTTTATTAATTTTATACCATTTGGAATAAATAAATTTTTTAATACTCTGTAAAAAATATATAAAGAATTAATTACAAATATGTACAATTATATTTAAAATATATTAATATATGTTCTTTTTTTCTGGTCCTCAAGATTGATTCATTCTTGTTCACATTGATTATATAAAATCTGATGCATTACTATCATATTCTATACTTTTATAAGAAGAGCGTAACAATAATCATATAATAGTAAAATATGTACACCATTGATGGCGGCTCACGCTGTGCTATGTTCCACGAATCTTGCAACACTGCTTCTTCCATATCCCCTTTGAGGACTTGCTCTCAAAAAATATTTCATGAATATTTGTCAGAACAGAAGTTATTTCTCATAATGCTGCACCTTTTATTCTATCCCTATATATGTTTTTCAAACACGAGAACTTAAATTCCACTACGTCCGTCTGGTGGCAAACTCGCGTACTGCTCGCTGGTGAATGATGAAAATAGAATAACGGAAAGATATTTTTTCCATATTTTTTCAGTAATACGAAAAGATGTCTTTTCGTTTTATCAAGAAGACAACCAGAGAAAGATGACGAAAAGATGTCTTTTTTTAGTTGTCCTTTCAACTAAAACTAAAAGACTCTTACATTCATCTTTCATCTTTCATCTTGTTGAGACAAAACGATTATATTTTCGTCATCTTTTAGACATCTCATTATCTTTTAGTATTTTGTATTGTCTTAAATTTTATAGATCAAATTATGAATCTGCTTCTTGAAAATGTTATTTTTATGATATCTTCAAAAATGACAAATGGATTTCTCATAAAAGATATCATAATTATATGTCTAATTTTTGAATCAAATATAGCGACGCATGCACTATGTGTATGGCTTAAATATCACACAACATAATAATATCTCCCATGAGAGAACAAATTGATATCATAAAGATAAAAATTTCAAGAAATCTCCGACATGAAATATTTAAGAATTCTCCTAGTAGATGCCTCTGATAAATGATTATTATAAGATATCATTTGGACATCATTTTCAAGATAATTAAATGTTCGTCCATAGACAGGGAAGAACATATGGATCTTGCTTCGAATAAAAAGTTACAAAATTTTAAATGTTCGCTTTAAATCCAAATTCTCTTCTTTAAAAAATTATACAAGAAAATAATGTTTTTACAGAAAATTTTTTAAAGCAAAAAATTTATTTTGAAGCAGAAATTCTTTGCTCTATCGGAACGTATTTTGTTGAGAACTTTTAAACAAATAACTAACTCGGGTTAAAACTTTCTGATGATCACTCAGAGCCATGACTATATGTCAAGGTTAAGATTATATAATGTAAAGGTATAATATATATTATATAGATAAGTCCATTGCTTTTAAGATTTATCAAATATTAATCACAAACAATACATCATATTTAATTTTTGTTACAGCTACAGAAGATAAGTTCGAACTCGTGTATAGGAAAAAGATCATAAATAATAAAGATGGAGTCGAAATAATGTGTATCGCTGAAGGACTTTATCCTCAACCGGCTTTAAACATTTCTGTCGAGTAAGTGCTTTTTATATTCAACAATTTTTATTAAAACGCCCTTAAAATTTAAAAAAAATTTTAATAATTTTCTAATTATTTTTTACATATAACATATATGTACTTCTCTATTTTTTTTGATGTGTCATCGGAATACTTCGATCTCTATATATTTTTCACCTTTTGTTTTCATCGTACAATCAAGGAAAATTAAAAATGCGACTTACACTATTAAATTCATAATGTCAAATTTTGCACAATTGAAATTATATTTAAGCATTTCTGTAAACCGCTGCTCCTGTCCAATAAATTGTTAATTTGACTAAAAAAAAATCATAAAGTTGAATAATTTAACTAAAAAGATACACTAAATTTGATTCAAATTTAATTTATAATTTTCTAAATGTACATACATTAATATAATGGACAATGTCAATATCAATGTTAACCACACAAATGGATTAATGTAAATGGATTTACATTTTGACTTATATGGAAGATTAACTAAATGTATTTAAAGAGTTTGGTTATCATTACTCCTTTTATATCTAACAGTGCATTTCTGCATCAAATCAAAAGAGTTTGCAAATTACTATTAGCGCTTTTGCTATTATTCAAGTAAATGTATTTTTCTTTGGCTTTTTGATAATAAATAGTATGTTAATAGATTCTGTAGCTGATGTCGCAATCCCTTGAAATTTTCCGTTAAAATTAAATTCTTTTATTCCATTCATATTGCTTCATCTTCAAAATTTCGACTTTTTAACAATACACGATAATAAAACTGCATTGACAAAAATCTAATTGCATCAAAAGCTTTCTATTATTCTTCCAATGACTATGTTTTGCGACGCAACATTGTTACTTTGTATGTGCTTAGAGTTTTTCACCTCATTTGAGCGTGACGTTATTTTTAAATGTATTAAGAAACGCATTTACAAATACTGCGAATGCATTCGTTGTCTGCATAAGAGGGCATGTTCATTTTCGTTTTCAGATAGTAAGGTACTTTGAGAAGATATTCCTTTTACCAATCGCGTAAGGTAATTTTCGTCATTCTTTTCTCATTATACTTCTTTAAAAAATTTTAGTGAAGAACCTTCTAGTGAAAAAAACAAACGATTGAATCGCATGAGTTTTTTTATACATAACTAATCATTCAATAATTATATTCGCAGTAGATGTAATACATTATAAGCAGGAAAGATGCAATAAATATCCGTATGGCCTGATATGAGATATTAATCCTTAAAAATAGCCGAATAATACTGTATAAGAAGTATATACGCCTATCAAGCGCTTGGCGCGGATAGCTGGCAAACATGTCGTCCGAGTTATGGAGGCTTGCGGCGATGTGCGCGGCGCGGGGCGCTTGCCAGCCAATCCCCAACTTCCAAGACCCGCGCGCCAAACGATATCGATAGGCATATACCTTCACAGTAGGCCGAGCAAGCGCGCATATTCGGCTATCTTTAAGGATTAATATCTGATTAACTATTGAGGAAATTTACAAAATGCTAGAGGACTTTTCGACTCAGTTTAGTTCCGCTCTACCTGCCTATGAAATATTTGGCGATTATTTCCAGACCCTGTATAGATTGCCAACTTCGGATTTCTAGGTAGCACATAATTCAACAATGGTGGCAACATCGCCAGCAACACCTGACGATCTTTTTTAAAGAGGGGAGGAAAATACCATTTTACTTAGACTGTTCCAAAAGTAGGATATAAGCGCCAATTCTAACCTACAGATATAATAACTAGCAGACGGCTCTAGTGCCAATAGAGACTGTGTTTGAGGAAGGGGGAAGCGCCTCATCGGGTCCGTGTTAGAGGAGAAGAAGGGATTTGTTTCTTCTCTTTTTCACCCATTCTCTCTTTAAACTATTGTCCTCTCTCTCTCTCCTATTCATTAAGATGCAGTTCTCTCTCTTCTACCCGTTGCACTCTCTTTCCTTTTCTTTTATTGCACACGATTTTATTAAGTAGATATGATATTTACGATTTTTAAAGATACGATTTAGAAACTAATTATGATAATATTTTTATGAATTTTTAATAATCTAATCTAATAACACTAATTATAATAATATTCTTTTTCATGTAATACAAATGGCCAAACGCGCTTTCTTATTGACTAATTCAATACACGAAGATATGAAGAAAAAGCGGCGAAAATACTAAGGACAAAATAATTTTAGAAGAAAAGAATACATACTTTAACATTTATTTATCATGCAATGTAGTATGTATAATCTAAATCATAGACTATTAGTCCACATTCTATAAGAGAATTTTCATCATAAACTTTGTACAAAGTGTTCGCTTTTATTAATAACACAATTTTGTATTAAAAATGACACAAAATATTCGAATTTCTTACTACCATGCATATATTGATAATTTATCTCATAATTTATAGAATACATGTTCAACACGTTGCTCAAGCTCAAATAAGAAGAGCACAATTGTTGGTTTCATGTACAAACATGCGCCATAATGTTAACTTCACGTTATTCGTATATTTTAACAAGTTCCACATTTTGATTTTGAATTGGTGATGGGACTGCATTAATCATTCGATATCTGCATTTTTTATGTAGCATGAGGTATGGACATGTGGTTGTCTCGATTATCACCAATCGCGATTTGCACATGAGATATAAATCCTACAACGATCCCAATGTCCAGAAATTTGTATCGATATCAATGCATATTTCTTCATTAAGATACGAGACATGTAGCGAGATTTCGAATACTATTCTCTTTTCAAAAATGAATTTCGAGAAAAGAAATCAAAATATATTTAAAAGGAAATCTTATAT
>Ga0157362_1000235_pt1 | contig 17491 bp, 15 predicted proteins | sample AttlaeALBM3_FD_111480 | JGI IMG/M metagenome (GOLD analysis project Ga0157362, IMG submission 111480) | Fungus gardens microbial communities from leaf cutter ant in Ribeirão Preto, State of São Paulo, Brazil - Atta laevigata ALBM3 | ecosystem: Host-associated > Fungi > Mycelium > Unclassified ... | reverse complement strand
TGTCACTCCACAAACCACCTAATTTGATAACTAGATAGCTAGAAGGTATAAGGACTTAGCCATGAAGACTTAATCCTACTTTTTATCCAAGTTGACAAAGAGAACTCAATAGAGTTCCCATTAGATTTTCTACACTATGTAAGACTCTAGCCACGATGACTTAAGTCCACTTCAAGTTAGAGTTGACAAGGAGAACTCAATAGAGTTCTCATTTGATTTTCTACACTATATATACAACTACTATTATGGCTATGCACTTTACCTCCCACAGTCCTTATATTGCTCATTATGTGATTACCCTGTCACATGTTTGTGACCTGTGACGTGACATTTATGACCAATGTCACACCTTTTTGTAACTTTGTGACCATGATGTGACTTCTGTGAGGGCAACTGGAGCGGAGCATTCCAGGAGATTCCTTAGATAAATTATGCTTTATGAGATATATTACAACCTACCTCCAGGAGATTCCTCAGAGAATTAGATGAGGCTCCTGGAGGGAATAATCTACAATATATATATTACAGTGTTCTCATGTCCCTACTTTTGGTAACTAGGGTCTGAACAATGAAAGTGTGTTAGGAGGTAATGGAGTGTGCTTAGAATGATGGGGGTAAGACCAAATATTACATAGTAATATTTGATCAGCTGCAGGGTCACTCCAGAGGACTAATACGGGCTCCGGAGTTGTGTGTGAGGGGTCCTCTTACATTTACCCCCTCTCCAAGATTGCTGTGCCTTGAAGTAATAGTTCTGGACTTGAAAAGAGTGTCAAAGTCTGTCTAGCAGATGTGTCTTGGGGTGGCTGGGTGCTTTTGGTAGTACTCCGTAATGAGGTCTGGTGCCTTAACATCAGAGGCCACCTCCCAAGAGTTATGTTCTCTGCTGAGATCCTTCCACTTAATCAGGAACTGGAACCTTCTTTAGCACCAGCAACTGTCCAATATCTCTTCCACTTCCTACTCTGGTCCTCCATTGACGACAATAGGTGGTGGCGGGGCTTGTAGCTTCCTTCTTGGTATCAGATCTTCTGGAGCAGTGGACAACTTTACCATGTTGAACACCGGGTACAACTGTCTCATTCCATGGGGCAACTTGAGGCGGTAGGCCAATGGTCCTACTTGGTGTTTGATTTCGAAGGGTCTCAGTCTGCAATGTGACAACTTTGGAGACGGACGTGTCATCTTGATATCCAATGTGTCTAGGTATACCCAGTCTCCTGGTTTAAATATGGGGACCAGAGACCTTCTTTGATTGTAGTACCTTATCATGTCCTCCTGTGTCTTGTGGATTGCAGACTTGGCTTTCTTGGTGGTGGACTTCATCCTCTGCATGAATTCGTTGACTGTCTCCAGGCCTGAGGGGTTTTGTCTCAGTTTGAAGCCTATATAAGGGGTTCATCCTGTGTCTAGTAAGAACAGAGATTGTTGCATTGCGGAGTAAACATGGTTATTGTGCTGGAACTCCACAATGGGTAGGAGGTTGTACTAGTTGTCCTGTCGTTTATTAATGAATAGATGGAGGAACTGGTTGAGCTCCTGGTTTGTTACAGTTGTGCCATGGACCAGTAGTCACATACTGTATGGTTTACCACTACACCAAAAGGGTGATATTAGCAAGGCTACTTGCTAACGAGGGTCCAGCTATTTATGTAGTTCATTTGAACAGGTATTTTGTTCTACCTCCATGATACTATTTAGTAGTCACTTTTCTGTAACATGGTTGATGTGTTCTGTTTGTCTGTTCATCTGGGAGTGCCAAGCTGTAGAGGAGGATAGTCATATACCTAGTAGCCTATACAGTTCCTTGGTGAATGAAGCCACAAACTAGGGTCTGCGGTTGGAGATAACACGTTTCAGGAGGCCATAGAGCTTCCAGATGTAATGGAGGAAAAGTCTGGCTGCTCCTTCTGCTGTGACCATTGTGTGTGTCAGAATGAAGTGTACTCTTTTGGAGATAGAATCTATGACAGCCATGATGGTGTCATGTCTGGAGAACTCTGGGAGTTCAACCACGAAATCAACACTGAGCATATCCCACCATACTTCTGGAATGGAGAGCGGTTGAAGCTCGCCAACTGGAGAATGTCGCCAAGGTTTTGTTCGGAGATAGAGATTGCAGGTACTTACATACTAGCCGATGTACCTAGACATCTGGGACCACCAGTAGTTCTGGGACACCAGTTCTAGTGTCTTCCAATGTCTGGGGTACCCTGCAATCTAGGTGTCATGGCAAAGGACTATGATCTGTCTGCATAGGTCTAGACTTCGCAGTACGTATATCTTCCCTCGGAACCGGAGCAGGCCATTTATGTTCGACCACTCTGAGGAGTGCACTACCCTGTTGGCAGAGCTCCAGAGCTCTCATGCTGCCTTAGCTATAGGTTTCTCTTGGTCTCCATCCTGGTTCCCCTTGCAAATGTCAGACAAGATCTTCTGTTCTATACCTGTCAGTTTCACCTCTTCTAGGGCACATACCACAAGGAATTCTGGTCGAAGGAGGACTACGTTATCATTGTCCAAGGCTCCATTTCTGTGATCAGCTCTCCTTAACAATACATCTGGTTTGCCCATGGTGCATCTGGGACAGTGGTAAAGTAGGAAGTCAAACCTAGCCAGATGCAAGGACCAACGGGCTTGACGATGGTTAAGTTTCTTGGCTGTCATGAAATACTTGAGGTTCTTGTGGTCAGTCCAGATCTCTACTGGATGGGTCACTCCTTCAAGAGAGTGCCTCTACTCTTCTAACGCATAGATAATAGCTAGCATTTCCTTGTCATGGATTTCATAGTTCCATTCCACAGAGGACAAGGATTTGCTGTAAAACGCCACAGGGTACTACTTTCCATCCGTTGTTGACTGCTGAGACAAGACTGCTCCTGTGGCAAAGTCTGAGCTGTCTGCTTTAATCTGGAAAGACTCTGAGTCCTGAGGAGACATTAACACTGGAGCAGTGGTCACCGCTGTTTTGAGATCCTCAAAAGCTGCCTGCTCTCTTCCACTCCATGTCCAGACTTGTTTAGAGCATGTCAGGTTAAAGAGGAGTTAAGCTATGACAGAGAAGTCTCGAATGAATCTTTGGTAGAAATTCATAAAGCCTAGGAAAGCCTGGATGTCTGTCTTGTTTTCCAGAGTAGGCCACTCTTGGACTTCCGCAACCTTGACCGGATCCATGGAAATTTTGTTCTCCGAGATGACCAGACCCAAGTACTCAATTCGCTCCTTGCAGAACTCACATTTCTCTGGGTAGAGGAAAAGTTTGTTTTCCTACAAGATCTGTAGTACCTGTCAGATGGCCTTTGCATGCTCTTCCTCCATCCTAGTAAAGATCAGAATGTCGTCTAGATAGACCACTATAATGCTTTCCGCTATGAGGTCTCAGAAGATGTTGTTCATCATAGTTTGGAAGGTGGCCAGACTGTTGGTCATCCCAAAGAATATTACTAAAGGTTCGAATAGGCCTTGATTGGTTCGGAAGGCCACCTTCCACTCATCTCCGGGCTTAATGCGAACGTTGTTGAAACCCTAATTGTAAGAAAGCTAAACTTCAAGCTGGAAGAAAGCCAACTGCTCTTTGTTCAGTGATTGACAAAGAGAACTTGATAGAGTCCCCATTAGATTTGCTACACTATATATACAATTACTATTGTGGCTATGCATCTTGTCTTCCACAGTCCTTATGTCTATCAGCTGACTTTTTTGTCATATGCTGTGACTGTGACTTGTAACTAAATGTGTGATGTGACCATTATGTGACCTCAGTCACACATTTGTGACTCTGTGACTATCATGTGATATTTCCCATGCTCTACTTTAGTAATAATCTAAAAGCAAAGAAAAGGAAAAGAAAAGAAATATAAATATTGACTTAGCCGTTTTGCCAAGTCATGACACCAATGGACATCCAGCTTGGTAAAGTACTTAGCTCTGTGGAGTTGGGATAAAATTTTGGAGATCAGTGGGAGAGAGTATTTGTTCTTGACCGTCATGGAATTGAGTGCACAATAGTCCTGAACCAACTAGAGGGAGCCTGTAAGGGAACCTCTAACATGCAACTCCAGAGCCTATACTAGTCCTCTGGAGTGATCCTGTAGCTGATCAAATATTACTTTGTAACATTTGGTCTTACCCCCATTGGCTAAGCATACTCCATTGCCCCCCTAGTGCCTTTTCATTGTTCAGATCCTGGTTACCAAGTGCAGGGACATGAGGACACTGTAGTATATATATTATAGATTATTCCCTCCAGGAGCCTCATCTAATTCTCTGAGGAATCTCCTGAAGGTAGGTTGTAACATATTTCATAGAGTATAATTTAATCTGAGGAATCTCCTGGAGCTCTACTCCAGTCGCCCTTACAGCAGAATTAGATCTCATTATCAGAGCCCCAAAAATTCTCAGTAGACAGCCACCCTCTGGTCACCCTCTGCCAATGAACTCTGGCCCTCTAATCACTCCGCTCCAAAGAGATGTTGCTCCCTGTGGACACCTTTCCAGCTATCGCCGATGCCTTAGGCTACCTGCAGCACCATCTCCAAGAGTTGACCGAGTATCAGAACGCTTTGGAACACGCTATCAACAACACCCTCGTGGGCCTAACAGCCCAATTACAACAGCTCACTCAACTGATGACCAGCTTTGCCCCCGCTCTAACAGTCACTCCGTCTCTGATACCAATGTCTCCCCCTCCTGTTAGCCCTCCTTTTCTGGTTCTGTCCGTCCCGTCTAAACAGCAGACGAGGCCAAAACTCCCTTCTCTGCCCAACTTCTCCAGTGAACAGAACTCCAATTAAGCCTTCTTTAACTCCTGTACGTTATATCTACGCCTGGCCCTGGAACAGTTCAGCTGTGATAAGGAGAAAATCTTTTGGACCCTCGCTTTTTTCAAAGACAGACAAGCTGCGAAGTGGTCCAAGAACCTCTTTCGCCAGGAGGCGGACACTGGCGTTTTTCCTATCCAGTCCTGGGCTGACTTTGAACAACAGTTCCGGAGTCAATTCTTTCTGGTCAATGTGGAAGCAGATGCTGTTAACGCTCTGGAAGGCTCCTTGTACTATCAAGGAAACTAGACAGTGGACAATTACCTGGACAGTTTTCTAACCCTGGTCTTCAATGCTAGATACACTGACCCTCAGACCCTGGTGGTAAAGTTCCGCCAAGGCCTCAAGTCAAACATCCAGAGCCAAATTGCTACTATGCCCTTTGGATGACCCACAGACACTGATCTGGAGGCTTGGTATGCAGCTGCCTGGAGGATCGACCAAGCATGGTTGACTAATGAGGCTTTTCAATCCATGCTCCAGTCAACAACTACGGCCTCCACGCGCTCCGCTCTTCCCCGGTCTATCTCTTTCTTGATGTTCCACCTTCCTCAGTCCGCTCCGCCCCCCATTCCACCAAAGCCCGCTCTGCCTGTACCATCCGGAGGAATACCTATGGACGTAGATGCAGTCTGGAAGATGCACTCTATACCACCGCGAGGATACTATTGATGCAGAAAGGCTAACCATCTTGTAAAGGACTATATCCCCACTGTTTGGACGTCCAGAAGTTAACCACAGAGCAACAGGAGGAGTTGATCAAAGATTTAATGGCTTTGAAGGATGCAGTAGAGGAAGAGGAAATTGGTTCTGCCCTAGAGGAGGATTTTGTTTAGTGTGACTGGCGAAAAGTGCGCCCCAGTTGCTGTTAATAAATAGGTTTACTGTATTGAACATAGAAGAAGTCAATACAGATATCTGTGAACCTATAAACACACCCCTCCCCTCAGCTCCAGACAGGAAAGTCCTACCTCGGAGGCCAAAATAGGAAAAGAGACTACCTAGACGACTCTCTGCCAATACCCTCAATGCCCGTGGAACATCTATCATCCTGCCTATAGAGATCAGTACCACCAATATCAGCGAGGTGCATTCCATCAAAGCACTTTTGGACTCCGGAGCCACAGACAACTTCATAGACAAAGATTTTGTCTGTATGAAGAGTATTAGTGCCTGGAGCATCTCTCACCCCATACCAGTGTTCAACGTAGACAGCTCTCCTAACGAAACAGAACAAATCTCCGAAGTGGTAGATGTAGTCCTCTGTTATAAGACCTACTCCGAAAGGACGCTCCTCGCTGTCTCTAACCTCGGGAAGCAGAGCATGATTCTTGGCTACACCTGGCTCAAGGACCATAATCCGGAGGTCAATTGGCAAACCAGAGAAGTGCAGATGAACCAGTGCCCCCCTCGATATGAAGGATGCCGCGTGATATGAAAGAAACAAATATTGCAGAAGAAAATGGAGGCCAGAGCTGTTAACATTTGTCGATCCGGACCCTCTCTGGAGTATGCAGAGGACTCAGAAGAAGATGAGACCCCCTTCCAGATATGCGAGGTTGAATATGAGCAAGGGGACAGACTCTTCGTGACAAGGATCCTCTCGGAGCCCACTGTAAAAGACTTTCATGCCACCTCTACGATCTCCCAGAAACTTACGGAAGGTGTCTGTCAAGCCTCAGAAACACAGAAGGGACTTTTCACCCTACCTGATTGTGCCAAAGGATTTGAATCGGTATTTGCAAAGGAAAACTTCGACATCTTCTTGGAGCACAGGCAGTGGGACCATGCTATTGAGCTTATTCTGGGTCCAGAGCCTAAGTCGTCGAAAGTCTATCCCTTGTCTCCAGTGGAACAAAAGGAGTTGGACTCTTTCCTAGAGGAGAACCTATGCACTGGACAAATTTGCCTTTCCAAGTCTCCTATGGCAGTCTCAGTATTCTTCATCAAGAAGAAGGACAGCTCACTCCGGTTGGTCCAGGACTATCAAGCCCTCAATTCCATGATAGTCAAGAATAAGTATCCCCTCCCACTGATCTCTGAACTAGTATCGCAACTCTGCAGAGCTAGATACTTCACTTAAGCCCAGAGACAAATGGAAGGCGGCCTTCTGGACCAATCGAGACCTATTCGAACCCTTGGTGATATTTTTTGAAATGACCAACAGCTCAGCCACCTTCTAAGACCTCATAGCAGAAGGCATTATGGTAGTCTGTCTGGACGACATCCTAATCTTTACTAGGATGGAAGAAGAGCACGCGAAGGTGATCAGACATATATTACAGATCTTACAGGAAAACAAACTTTTCCTCTGCCTAGAGAAATGTGAGTTCTGCAAGGAATGAATCAAGTACTTGGGACTGGTCATCTCGGAGAACAAAGTGTCCATGGATCCAGTCAAGGTCACAGAAGTCCAAGAGTAGCCTACTCTGGAAAATAAAACAGATGTCCAGACTTTCCTGGGCTTTGTGAACTTCTACCGAAGGTTTATTCAGGACTTCCCTGCCAAAGCTCGACCCCTCTTTGACTTAACACACTCCGAACAAGTTTGGACATGGAGCGGAAGGGAACAGGTGGTCTTCAAGGACCTCAAGACAGCGGTGACTACCGCTTCGGTGTTGATGTCTCCTCAGGATTCGGAGCCTTTCCAAGTTGAAGCAGATAGCTCAGACTTTGCCACAGGAGCAGTCTTGTCTCAGTAATTGATGAAGGATGGAAAATGGCACCTCATGGTGTTCTACAGCAAATCCCTATTCTCCATGGAATGAAACTACAAAATTCACGACAAGGAAATACTGGCCATTATCCACATGTTAGAAGAGTGGAGGCACTTCCTGGAAGGGGCGACTTATCTAGTAGAGATCTGGACCGACCACAAGAACCTCAAATACTTTATGACAGCTAAGAAACTTAACCGTCATCAAGCCCGTTGGTCCTTGCATCTGGCTAGGTTCAACTTCCTGCTTCACCACCGTCCCGGACGTACCATGGGCAAACCAGATGCACTGTCGAGGAGAGCCAATCACGGAAACAAAGCCTCGGACAACAAGAACATAGTCCTCCTCTGACCGGAATTCCTTATGGTGTACACTCTGGAAGGGGTGGAACTGACAGGCATAGAACAGAAGATCTTGTCCGACATCTGCAAAGGGAACCGGAACAGAGACCAAGAGGAACCCATAGCTAAGGCAGCACAAGAGCTCCGAAGCTCTGCCAACGAAGCTGTACACTCCTCGGAGTAGTGAAATATAGATGGCCTACTCTGGTTCTGAGGGAAGATATACATACCGTTGAAAGGGTGCAAAATGGAATTGCACACTGGGACAAACAAAACCATGCTGCGCTAGCTCCCAATTGTGTGCTAAAGGTCTGAGAGGAGATAATCAAAGATGAAGGTTTATAAATAATTAGAAAGTAGGAATTATATGCAGCTCCAATAAAATATATATTGGGGATTGTGAAATGATTGTAAAGTCTCTCTAGATTGTTGTCACATAGCCTCCCTAAGGTATCAATCTTTACACACCGTGACAAAAGCTCCTCTGGAAAATACAGTTAGTTGATCACTCATGGACCTTCTACACTCAGTTGTCCCTTGTCTGCACCCCCAACACTGAACCTTACGGGTGTGATGCAATCCAAGTGTGCACCTAGCCAAGCTTTCCCAGCCTGTTGTCCTCTCCGAAGCCTGCCCAAGTTGCGTCTGCATCTTCTCCCTAGATCGAGTTCTGGGTATACTCTGTGTTCTTCTCAAGACAATCCACTAGTCCTAGTCTTCTTACTCTCAATAGATTTGCATTTACGATTCCAGAGACAGTGTAGATGAAGATAGGAGTCAAGAGGTTCCTCTCCTATCCACCTGCATACCGGATACTATATTAAAGTGATTACAAAGCCCTGAAACTCAAGGAATAAAATATAAAAAGGAAACTATTACTACTTTTGATGTTCCTTCAACCTCTTCTCACGCTAAGTCCATCCCAATTCCCAGCAATGACATGTCCTTAGGATGATGCGTCCTCTTCATTAAATCCTTCCTATCAAAGATAATGCATCTTCATCATCCTTTCTCTCTAGAATATTCTTCCTGATCTCCCATCACTCCCTTTGATGTTGCTTTGTAAGAAGGACTTCCTTGGTTACCTATTAAGTAGTCAGTAAACCCTACTCAATGTCTAGTATCTTCGAGTCGCGTCCTAGGACTCATTTATCTAAATATAATTGATCTGATGCCATCAATGCTTAATTGCAACCAGAGTCTATTTATCTAAGTCCGTCATCCAAACACTACTGGTTCTAGAGTCCCAATCCACCGTATCTCTAAGTCGGTTCCATCCTATGATGGATCTAGAGCGTAGTCCTCATATGACCTTCTTCCTGAACCTAATGCCAGCTCATCCTGTTTGCTTCCCGAGGTATCAACATGAGCTTTGGGTTGGTTCTCTCTTGCTCAATGTCTTTATTATATGGTAGTACGTTCTGAGGGTATGGGAAGGGCTCTAGAGTGAACTCTAATTAAGAATTTGTTGGTATAAAGTGTATCAAATGTTATCTTCCACAGAAAATTCATTTGCAGTGTAACACCGTGGAGTCCAGACCTACGCAGACAGATTGTAGCCCTTTGCCATGATACTGTAAGGGAACAGCCTAAGATTGCTTAGATAACCTGGTAGGATTCACATCATCTAGCATTCCCACAGATTCTCGGAGTCCGCAGTCTATAGTTCCCTTCCCTCTAGTTCGGGTCTCTATCACAGTACTACATAGCTATATCTGGTAGTGTAGTTATTATTGTCCTGATGTATGTGTCCATAGCAACTGGCGCACAGACTAGGCTAGTCTAGTATAAGTAGCTAGTGATGTACAGTAGAATATCTTACCTCAACAATAGTTTAAGCTCCTGGGCTATCTATTGCTTTAACTTAAGACGCCTGCCTTACTATACTGCAGTGTAACTGGGTGCCTCACTGAGTGTGCCCCTTGCAGATACCCAGATCACAGGGCACCCTGGATGCTGGAAGACATTAGAACTAGTATCCCAAAACTACTGGTGGCTACGGATGTCTAGGTACATTGGCCAGTATGTAAATATCTGTGATCTCTGCCCCCAGACAAAACCTTGGTGACACTCTCCAGTTGGCGAGCTTCAGCCGCTCTCCGTTCTGGACGCACGGTAGAATACACTCAGTGTCGATTTTGTGGTCGAACTCCCAGAGTCCTCCAGACATGATGTTGTCATGACGGTCATGGATGCTGTCTCCAAAAGAGTACACTTCATTCCGATACACACAATGGTCACAGCAGAAGGAGCAGCCAAACTCTTCCTACATTACATCTGGAAACTCCATGGCCTTCTGAAACATGTTGTCTCTGACCGCAGATCTCAGTTCGTAGCTTTGTTTACCAAGAAACTGTACAGGCTACTAGGTATACAAATATCCTCCTCTATGGCTTGGCACCCCCAGCAGATGGACAGACGGAGCACGTCAACCAGGAGCTTGACCAGTTCTTCCGCCTATTCATCAATGAACAACAGGACAACTGGTACAACCTACTACCGATTGCGGAGTTTCAGCACAACAACCACATTCACTTCGCGACGCAACAACCTTCATTCCTACTGGACATGGGATGAATTCCCTGCATGGGCTTCGAGCCGAGACAGAACCCCTCCAGCCTGGAGACGGTCAATGAATTCACAAAGAGGATAGAGTCCGCCACTGAGGAGGCCAAGTCTGCAATCTGCAAGGCACAGGAAGACATGACGAGGTACTACAATCAAAGAAGGTCTCTGGCCCCCGTATTCAAACCAGGAAACCAGGTATACCTAGACGCGTCGGATATCAAAACGACATGTCTGTCTCCGAAGTTGTCACATTGCAGACTGGGACCCTTTGAAATCAAGTACCAAGTAGGACCATTAGCCTACTGACTCAAGCTGCCCCACAGATTGAGACAGTTTCACCTAGTATTCAACGTGGTCAAGTTGTCCATCGCTCTGGATGATCCAATACCAGGAAGGAAGCTGCAAGCCCTGCCGCTGCCCATTGTTGTCAACAGAGAATCGGAGTGGGAAGTAGAAGAGATATTAGATAGCCGCTGGCACCAGAGGAGGTTCCAGTTCCTGATTAAGTGGAAGGGCTTCAACAGAGAACACAACTCTTGGGAGATGGCCTCCGATGTCAAGGCGCCAGACCTCATCGCGGAGTATTACCGAAAGCATCCAGCCACTCCAAGACACATCCGCCAGATGGACTTTGATACTCTTTTCAAGTCTGGAACTATTGCTTCAAGGTGCAGCAACCTTGGAGGGGGGGTGTAAGGGCACAGTTAGACATCTGCGCCAGAACGTGCTCGAGCTTATAGTAAGAGAGCCATCTTAAGTAGAAACAATATGTAGCCCAGGAGTTTCAACTAATATTGAGGTGAGTATTCTACTACACTGTCACTACCTATTTATACTAGGATAGCTGGTCTGTGCACCAGTTGCTATGGTCACATGCATCTGGATATCAGTAACTATGCTTCTAGTTACAGTCGCACAGTACTATTATAGGAGACCCGAACTAGAGGGCTGGGAACTATACCTGCAGACTTCCACGGATGATCAGGAACACTAGCTCATGCGAACCCTACCATGTGATCTAAGCAGGCGTAGGGTGTCCCCTTACAGGGGGTAAATGTAAGGGGACCTCTAACATGCGACTCCAGAGCCTGTACTAGTCTTCCGGAGCGACCCTGTAGCTAATTAAATATTACTACATAACATTTAGTCTTACCTCCATTGTCTAAGCGCACTCCATTGCCCCTCTAGCGCCCTTTTATTGTTCGGACCCTGGTTACCAAGTGCAGGGACATGAGGACACTATAGTATATATATTGTAGATTATTCCCTCCAGGAGCCTCATCTAATTCTCTAAAGAATCTCCTGGAGGTAGGTTGTAACACATTCTATAGAGTATAATTTAATTTGAGGAATCTCCTAGAGCTCTACTTCGGTTGCCCTTATAGAGCCATTCTTCTTCTTGATGAAAAACACTGGAGCTGTCATAGGAGATTTAGAAAGGTGAATTCATCCGGTACACATATTCTCCTCCAAGAAGGAGTCTAACTCCTTTTGTTCCACTAGAGACAGAGGGTAGACTTTCGACGACTTAGGCTCTGAGCCCGGAACAAGCTCGATAGCATGGTTCCACTGCCTATGCTCTGGAAGAATGTCAAAGTCCTTCTTTGCAAACACAGATTTGAATCCTTTGGCACAGCCGGATAGAATGAAAGGTCCTTTCTATGTTTCCGAGGCTCGACAGGCTCTTTCTGCAAGTTTCTGGGAGATCATGGAGGTGGCGCATAGGTCTTCCATAGCAAACTCCAGGAGGATTCTCATCACGAAGAGTCTGTCCCCTTGCTCATATTCAACTTCACATGTTCAGACGGGGGCCTTGTCCTTTTCCGAGTCTTCTGCATACTCTGGAGGGGGTCTGGATTAACAGATGTTGATGGCTCTAGCCTCCATTTTCCTTCATGATACTTGTTCCTTTTGTATCACATGGCATCCCTCGTATTAGGGGGGTATCAGTTCATTTGTACTTCTCTAGTTTACCAATTGACCTCTGGATTATAGTCCTTGAGCCAGGTATAGCCAAGGATCATGCTCTGTTTTCCGAGGCTGGAGACGGTGAGGAGTGTTCTTTCAGAGTGGGTCTTGTAATAGAGAACTGCATCTACCACTTCAGAGATTTGATCTGCTTTGTTGGGGGAGTCGTCCACGTTGTACACCGGTATGGGACAAAAGATGCTCTGGGTGTTGATGTCTTTCATATGGACAAAGTCTTTATCTATGAAGTTGTCCATAGCTCCGGAGTCCAAGAGCACCTTAACAAAATGCATCTCACTGATGTCAGTGGTACTGATCTCAATAGGAAGGATGATAGACGTTCCATGGATATCAAGGGTGTTGGTAGAGAGTTATTTGGGTAGTGTTTTTTCCCATTTTGGCTTCTGAGGTAGGACCTTCCTGTCCGGAATAGAGGGGAGGGGTGTGTCTATAGGCTCACAGATATCTGTATTGATTTCTTCTATGTTCAATACAGCGAACCTATTTACTAAGGGTGACCGGGGCACACTTTTCACTGGCTGCACTAGACAAAATCCTTCTCCAGAGTGGAGCACACTTCTTCTTCCTCTACTGCATCCTTCAGAGCCATCAAGTCTTCAATTAGTTCCTCTCTCTGTTCCGCAGTTAACCTTCAGACATCTAAGCGGTGGAGGCAGTTCTTTATAAGATAGTTGACCTCTCTACACAAATAGCACCCTCATGGAGGTAAAGAGTGTGTTTTCCAAACTACGTCTATGTCCATGGGTATTCCTCCAGACAGTGTAAGCAAAGGGGGCCTTGGTGAAATGGGGGGTAGAGTAGGCTGAGGAGGGTGGAAGATTGAGAGAAGGGCAGGCCAAGGAAAGGTAAAGCGTGTGGGGGCCGAAGTTGTTGACTGAAGCATGGATTGAAAAGCTTCATTTTCCAACTGTGCCTGGTCAATTCTCTGGACAGCTGTGTACCAGGCTGCCGGATCAGTGTCTGTAGGTCGTCTGAAGGGCATGGTAGCAATTTGGCTTTAGATGTTCAACTTGAGGTCTCTGTGGAATTTTACCACCAGGGTCCGGAGGTCTGTGTATCTGGTGTCTGAGATCAAGATCAGGAAACTGTTCAAGTAATTGTCCACCATCTGGTTTCCTTGATAGTACAAAGAGCCTTCCAAAGTATTGATAGCATCCACTTCCATGTTGACTGGAAAAAATTGACTCCAGAACTGTAGTTCGAAATCAGTCCAGGATTGAATAGGAAAGATGCCAGTGTCTGCCTCCTAGCAAAAGTGGTTCTCGGACCACCTCGCGGCCCATCCATCTTTGAAGAAGGCAAGAGTCCAGAAGATTTTCTCCTCGTTGCAGCTAAACTGCTCTGGGACCAGGTGCATATATAGGGTACAAGAGTTAAAGAAGGCCCAACTAGAACTTTGTTTGCCAGAGAAGTCTAGGGAAGAGGGGAGTTTTAGTCTTGCTCACTGTTTAGATGGAGCAGCCATGACTGGAGGAGAAGGGCTGGTAGGAGGGGGAGGTATAGGTATCGGAGGTGGAGTAATGGTCAGAATGGGGGCAGAACTAGTCTGTCACAAACTTCATTTGGTCATATTTCCACCAATTCTTCAACAATTCCCACAGTTTTAAGGCCAGCTTAAAGCCCTTAAGAAAACCTTTTGATGAATATCAGTCACATCTCAAAGCAATCAATAATGGCCAAGATATTAGGCAAATCAACTGGTAACCACCATAGTACTATTTATTAAATTACCAATATCTCGGAAACTGCCAGGATCTAAGCTTCAGTTCTAGGCTCAGCAGAAGCCCTTTTCATACTGCTCAGAATGAGCCTAGAACAACCTTAAGACAATTAATATTAGTGGAGATATGAAGGCCTCAATGTTTGCTCATGGATTTCATTAATTACTCATAGATAGTCATCTGTCCTTTTCTTAGAACAAAGGACAGCCTCCATAAGGTTAAGTTATCACTATATCAAGCACAAAGGTACTACCATATGTAGAACAATAGGTAGTAGCATGTGATGCTCTGTTCTAGTGCACAGACCATCACTTTTCTGTATTTAAGGACTCATAGTCTTGTCATGACTTGGCAAAATGGCTAAGTCATTATTTATATTTCTTTTCTTTTCTTTTTCTTTTCTTCTATCTTGGACTTACTACACAGAAGAAAGTATGGGAAAAGTGTCATGTCACAAGTGTCACGGTCACATGACAGGAAGTCACAGTGTCACATCACATGATGTCACATGATAAGCATGGGAAAATAGTGCACAGACCATGTAGTAGTTGTATAAGTAGTGTAGAAAATCTAACAAAAACTCTATTGAGTTCTCCTTGTCAAACACTGATAAAGGAGCAGTTGGCTTAATTCCAGCTTTGGAGTTAGCTAGTCTGACATTAGAACTCAATTCCATACTCTGAGCACTATCTGCCTTGGATCCTGCTCAACCTTATTCTCATTTCACATCGACTCTCGGCCACTGATCATTACGATCAGCAGCCACCTCCATACATAGCCGGGCCCTTGGCTTAAGGGAACTTTGCGGTCAGTTAGGGACTGCAGGTGGAAGTGTAGTACCAAGCTTGGGTATTACCACTGAGACCTGACCTTGCAATCAAGCGGTGTTTAGTAGCCTACTTGTATCTTTTCGAGTATAAATCTCGTGCTGCGCTCCATTGTGAGTTGGTACACACAGAGGAGTGACAGTTACCACTAGTGGGCCACCTAGATTAGGGATCTCCCCCGTGGAGTGATAGTCTAACCATATTATTAGGGAGGTAGTCAGTAGGGCAGTAGGTATCTAGCTAGATGAAGATCTTGCGCCCCAGTAGACGTAGTCATAAGTGAGATCAAACTATCATTAACTCCGTACCCATCTTGAGACGTTGCCATTATGTCTCAAGAACAATATAATGTTTTATTGAGCAACCTGCTCAAAGAGAAACGTGCCCTCACCAAACTGAGGGTAGAATTAGAAGGAAGGAAAGGAAAGTTGTGTCAGAGTTGTAGAAGGTTCGGACACCTGGCCTGAAATTGCAGGAATAGAAAAGAGGAAGAAAAGGGGGCAGAGACACCTCAAAATAAATTTGAAGTTTTAAGAAGTCGAGTAATTGTAAGGGCGACCGGAGTAGAGCTCCAGGAGATTCCTCAGTTAAATTATAATCTATGAAATATGTTACAACCTACCTCCAGGAGATTCCTCAGAGAATTAGATGAGGCTCCTGGGGGAGAATAATCTACATTATATATGTTACAGTGTCCTCGCGTCCCTGCATCTGGTAACCAGGGTCCGAATAATGAAAGTGCGTTAGGTGGCAATGGGGTGCGCTTAGAACAATGGAGATAAGTCCAAATATTACATAGTAATATTTGATCTGTTGCAGGGTCACTCCGGAGGGCTAGTACGTGCTCCAGAGTTGTGTGTGAGGGGTCCCCTTACAGTAATGGAGTGTGGTGTGGAAGAAAGAGTAGTGAGAAGCACAAGAATAGTAGTTGTAAGGTGTTTCAAGTGTGGAGAGGAGGGGCACAAATGCAGAGAGTGCCCTTTATGGGAAAGGAAGTTGAAAAGGGTGGCGTGCCCCAATGGGAGAAAGGCGCACCAAGAAGAGAGGAGGCCAGCGTGTCCTATTAGGGAAAAGGCGCAGGAAGAAGAGAAAAAGCTGAGGAGAATAGAGGAAGAAAAGGCGGCGCGCCCTGTAAAGGGAAAAGTACAGCAAGAATAGAGGAGGAGCTCGATAGAAGAGTTAAGAAAGAGAGCGGAGGAACACTGTGGAAAGGATGTCCCAGAAGAGGCGCAATTCCTGGAATTAGGGTGGTACGTCCTGGGAATGATAGTGACATACACCGAATGCAGAGGATGTAGGAGGAAAGGAAGTTATGCAGAAGATGACAGGGGCTGTAAGGGGATACTCCTAGGGCTATGCTTAGTGACGTAAGTAGATTCCCACCTAAGAGCCATCGTCTCTCCGATCACATTCCCACTCTCTCTCTTCCTCTCTCATGGTCAACATCTTGTGTGATACCTTTAAATCTATTATAGGACAATGTGTGAATATCAGTCAGGTACCATGAGAACAGTGCCTTGACAGTCTAGTAGTATAAATACTAGTCTGCTGTTGTAGATATATGCCAGTTGAATATTACCTTAGCTTCAGGATCTACCCATTAGCTTCTTAGTGCCTTTGCCTTGTATGTGAAGTGTGCCCTAACAGGGGCCAGGGAGTGCTCTGAGATAGAACATTCTGGTATGGATGCAGGGGAAAGAAAAGAGAAAGTGGCGCGCCCACAAAGAGGAAAAGCGCAGCAACGGAAGAGAAAGCGGCACAGCCCAGAGAGGCAAAGGCGCAGCAAAGCGGCGCACGGTCAGGAGAACCAGAACACGCAGCAAGAGAGGGGAGTAGTCAAAAGGAGGTCAGGAGAACCTTCAAAATGTTGAAAGAAGTGTGGTTGAATATTGGAGTGGAGAAAATAGATACGCACAAAGGCGTAATGATAAAGGCGCTCTTGGACAGTGGCGCAACGGCGATGTTTATGGATAGACAGACGGCAGCTAGGCATGGGTTCAAGCTGCAAAAGTTAGAGAGACCAATAGCTGTCAGGAATGTAGACGGCATGAATAATAACGGAGGGGCCATCACGCACCAAGTAGAGTGCAATGTGTTTTACAAAGGCCACATGGAAAGAATGAGAATGGATGTCTGTGACTTAGGAAATGTCAAGGACGGAATCCGGAGGAATGGAAGTAAAAGATAATAGAGAGAAACTACACTCCGTTCTGGAGTAAGGTACAACGTCGGAGGAGGATGTACTTAGCGATGATAGAAAGAAGGCTCCGGTGACGAGGCAAGGACGTCGGGGCGGAGAGCAACTTGTTGAACGACCTTGGCTTCAACTTATGTGTTGTGCCCCGGTCTCCGGTCGTGAGGTGGTCGCGTATTTTGGAGTGGGGTAAGTCACCAAGACAGAGGTCCTAAGGAGACGAGTGAAGGAGTCGGAGTGGACAAGGAGAGATTAGGACCAGATGACGTTAATTTACAGACTGAGGAATTACACTGTAACTACTCAGTACTTAT
>Ga0157362_1000234_pt1 | contig 17528 bp, 13 predicted proteins | sample AttlaeALBM3_FD_111480 | JGI IMG/M metagenome (GOLD analysis project Ga0157362, IMG submission 111480) | Fungus gardens microbial communities from leaf cutter ant in Ribeirão Preto, State of São Paulo, Brazil - Atta laevigata ALBM3 | ecosystem: Host-associated > Fungi > Mycelium > Unclassified ... | reverse complement strand
CAGACGCCGGTGGTGGTGGATATGGGCATTCGCTGGCTGCTGGTGCCGATGATCAGCGCCGAGGCGGTGCTGGCGATTAAACCTGCCGTGAACGATTTACAGCGCCTGATCGCCCATGCGGGCGCCACCGGCGTGATGCCGTTCGGCCCGCTGCCGCAGGGCGAGAGCGAGCAGTATGAGGTGCGCGGCCTGCTGGTCGAGAACAACAGCCTGACGGAAGATCCTATTACCGGCAGCGCCAACGCCTGTCTGGCGCGCTATTTTGCCGCCCAGGGCCAGCAGCGGGATTACCGGACGCGTCAGGGCACGGCGATCCAGCGTCAGGGACGGGTATCGGTGCGCTTCGAGGGCGACCAGATCTGGATCGGCGGCAAGACGGTGACGGTGATTGACGGCACCATCGCGCTGTAGGCCCGCACTCCCCGCGCGGGTTATAACGCCTGGCCGCCTGACGCCTCAATGCGCTGCGCCGTGATCCAGCCGCTCTCCTCGCTAAGGATGGCGCTGATGGCGTCGCCGATATCATCCGGCTGGCCCACGCGGCCCAGCGCGGTCAGCGCCGCGATGGTGTCGTTGATCTCTTTGTTGTCGCGCACGCGACCGCCGCCAAAGTCGGTTTCGATGGCGCCCGGCGCCAGGATATTGACGCGAATGCGGCGTTCGCCCAGCTCTTTCGCCTGATAGCGCGTCAGCACCTCCATCGCGCCTTTTACCGAGGCGTAGGTGGCGGAACCGGGATAGGTCATGCGCGTCAGGCCGCTGGAGATATTCAGAATGCGTCCGCCGTCGTTAATCAGCGGCAGCAGCTTCTGCGTCAGAAAATAGGGCCCTTTAAAGTGAACGTTGACCAGCGCGTCAAACTCCTCCTCCGTAGTCTCGCGAAAGGGCTTATAGTGACCATGTCCGGCGTTGTTGATTAAATAGTCAAAGCGCTCGCGCTGCCACTGCTTTTGCAGCGCCGCTTTCACCTCGATGACAAAGCCGTCGAACTGGCGGCTGTCGCCGACATCCAGCGGTAGCGCGGCCGCGCGGCCGCCCAGCGCTGTGATTTCAGCGACCACCGCCTCCGCTTCGTCGCGATGGCTGCGGTAGGTAAAAAGGATATCAACGCCCTTTGCGGCCAGTTTTAGTGCCGCATTCTTGCCTAAACCACGATTTGCGCCGGTAATTACAGCAATTTTGTTAGACATGTTTCGATCCTGTTGAGAAATTGAACACAGGATCAGCATATTCCCGAATAATTGATCTATAAACGCATGGGAATACGCCGCACTGTTTCACTTACAACAACAATCGGTGAACAACATGGATAAAATTCACGCAATGCAGGTTTTTGTGCGGGTGGCGGAGATGGGCAGTTTTACCCGCGCGGCGGAAAGCCTTGGCCTGCCGAAAGGCAGCGTGTCGCGCCAACTGCAGGCGCTGGAAAATCAGATGGGTACCCGACTGCTGCACCGCACCACGCGCCGCGTGCAGCTGACGCAGGATGGGCTGGTATACTACGACCGCTGCCTCGATCTGCTGTCGATGCTCGACGATATGGACAGTTTGTTTCAGCACGATCCCGCCACGCTCAGCGGCAAGCTGCGCGTCGATATGTCGGTGGCGATGGCGACCGGTTTTATCCTGCCGCGCCTGCCGGAATTTCTGCAGCACTACCCTGGGATAGAGATAGAGCTGAGCAGCAGCGACCGCATGGTGGATGTGATCCGTGAAGGCTTCGACTGCGTCATCCGCGTCGGCGAGCTAAAAGACTCCGGCCTGATTGCGCGCAAAATCGGCACCTACACCTTAATCAACTGCGCCAGCCCCGGCTACCTCTCCCGCTTCGGCATGCCGACGCGGCTGGAGGCGCTCTCGTCGCACGCCATGGTGCACTACACCCAACAACTCGGCCAGCCGTCGCCCGGCTTTGAATATTTTGACGGCAAACAGTGCCACTACGTGCAGACCGGCGGCGTTGTCACCGTCAACAGCACCGAAACCTATCGCGCCGCCTGTCTGGCCGGGCTGGGCATTATTCAGGTGCCGGCGATGGGCATCTATCCGCTGCTGGAGTCTGGCCAGCTGGTGGAGGTGCTGCACGCCTTCCCGGCGAAGCCGATGCCGATTTCGCTGCTCTATCCCCATCGGCGCAACGTGGCGCGCCGGGTGCGCGTATTTATGGAGTGGCTGAGTCAGGTACTGCAGGAGTATGTCACCTGAGCGGCTATAATTGCTTTTTTATGTTAAGCAGGATGACAACTGTCTATGACGGACAAACAGGAACATGCTACCCATTCCGAGCAGCCCAAACCGCTGATTGATATTCAGACCGGCAATAAAACCGTCGACGGCTCGATTCGTCGCGTCTCGCGTTTTGCCGCCTGGTTTCAGGCCATCCCGGCCGTGGCGCACTTTATTCGCGCGCTGGAGCGCTTTAACGATCGTCTCGGCAGCCAGTTCGGCGCCGCCATCACCTACTTCTCGTTTTTATCGCTGATCCCGATCTTAATGGTCTCGTTCGCCGCCGTGGGTTTTGTGCTGGCGTCGAATCAGGATCTGCTGTCGGAGCTGATCAACAAGATCGTCAGCAGCATCAGCGATCCCACGCTTGCCACCACGCTGAAGAATACGGTGAATACCGCGATTCAGCAGCGCGCCACCGTCGGCATCACCGGTCTGCTGCTGGCGCTCTACTCCGGCATCAACTGGATGGGCAACCTGCGTGAAGCGGTGCGCGCCCAGTCGCGCGACGTCTGGGAGCGCAAGCCGGACGATCAGGAGAAGTTCTGGAAAAAATATCTGCGTGACCTTATCTCACTGATCGGCCTGATGCTGGCGCTGGTGATCACCCTGTCGCTGACCTCTATCGCCGGCGCGGCGCAGGCGGCGATCGTCAACGCGCTGGGGCTGGCGGATATCGAGTGGCTGCGCCCGGCGATGACCGCCATCGCGCTGGCGATTTCGATTATGGCCAACTATTTGTTGTTCCTGTGGATTTTCTGGATCCTGCCGCGCCACAAGCCGCGCAAGAAAGCGCTGTTTCGCGGCACGCTGCTGGCGGCTATCGGCTTTGAGGTGATCAAGTTCGTGATGACGCTAACGCTGCCGAAGCTGGCCTCGTCACCCTCTGGCGCAGCCTTTGGCTCCGTGCTCGGCCTGATGGCGTTTTTCTACTTCTTTGCGCGCCTGACGCTGTTTTGCGCCGCCTGGATCGCCACCGCGAAATATAAGGACGATCCGCAGCTGCCGGAAGGCGGACGTAAAAAAGGTTACCAGTAGCGAAAAATTTCTCCCTTCGGCTGTTTTTTAGCCAACCAGCAGGATGAATAGCTGAAGGGTCACTTTTATTTCCCCGTTTTATAGAGATTCCCGCTGCAAAAGGCGGGCTTCTCCCTGCCTTAATCCACGCATTCCATGTCAGCACAAATTATTCACTTTTTCGCCGAAAAAGCCCGTTCTGGCGCGGTTTATCGCCGTTGAATGCGGCATGACAGGTGCGTAATATTCCCTGTCTCTATTTACAATTAAGAAACAGTTATGCAAGCCTCCATCACAGAACCTCTGAAAAAGTCACAAGACGATACGCCAGTGAACTCTCGCGGCAAAGTCGTGGTGGCCTCGCTGGTCGGTACGGCGATTGAATTCTTCGATTTCTATATTTACGCCACCGCGGCGGTGATCGTTTTCCCGCATATTTTCTTCCCGCAGGGCGATAACACCGTGGCGACGCTGCAGTCGCTGGCGACCTTCGCCATCGCCTTTGTGGCGCGTCCGATTGGCTCCGCGCTGTTTGGCCACTTCGGCGACCGCGTGGGACGTAAGGCGACGCTGGTCGCCTCGCTGCTGACCATGGGCGTCTCTACCGTGGTGATCGGCTTGCTGCCGGGTTATCAGTCGATTGGCGTGGCGGCCCCGCTGCTGCTGGCGCTGGCGCGTTTTGGCCAGGGGCTTGGCCTCGGCGGCGAATGGGGCGGCGCGGCGCTGCTGGCGACGGAAAACGCCCCGGCGAAAAAACGCGCGCTCTACGGCTCCTTCCCGCAGCTTGGCGCGCCGATCGGCTTCTTTTTTGCCAACGGCACCTTTCTGCTGCTCTCCTGGCTGCTGACCGACGAGCAGTTTATGCAGTGGGGCTGGCGCGTGCCCTTTATTCTCTCGGCGGTGCTGGTGATTATCGGCCTTTACGTGCGCGTTTCGCTGCATGAAAGCCCGGTGTTCGCGAAGGTGCAGAAAGAGAAAAAACAGGTGCGCGTGCCGATCGCCGCGCTGCTGAGCAAGCATCTGACGGCGACCATTCTCGGCACCTTTATCATGCTGGCGACCTACACGCTGTTCTACATTATGACCGTCTACTCAATGAGCTACGGCACCGCGCCGGCGCCGGCGGGTCTCGGCTTCTCGCGCAACAGCTTCCTGTGGATGCTGATGATGGCGGTGATCGGCTTCGGCGTGATGGTGCCAATCGCCGGACTGCTGGCGGATCGCTTCGGCCGTCGTAAAACCATGATTACGATTACGCTGCTGATTATCGGCTTCGCCTTCCTGTTCCCGTCGATGCTGGGCTCGGGTTCGCAGGCGCTGGTGATGGCGTTCCTGCTGCTCGGCCTGAGCGTGATGGGGCTGACCTTCGGCCCGATGGGCGCCCTGCTGCCGGAGCTGTTCCCGACCGAAGTGCGTTATACCGGCGCCTCGTTCTCCTATAACCTGTCGTCGATTCTCGGCGCCTCGGTTGCGCCCTATATCGCTACCTGGCTGAACGCTAATTACGGCCTGCAGGCGGTGGGCTACTATCTGGCGGCGATGGCGGCCCTGACGCTGATCGCGCTGATCGCCTGCAAAGAGACGCGCCACCAGACGCTGTACGAAGCGGTGTAACCCGCATCAACAAACCCGGCTCAGGCCGGGTTTCTCGCTATGTTATAGTGGCTCTCTTCCCGGTATGCAGGAAAAGAGCCATGGCGACGGCAGCCCACCTGATCAGCAACACTCTTCCCAGCGTTAAACAGCTTCAGTGTTTTCTCGCCGTGGCGCACGAGCTGAATTTTCGCCGCGCCGCCGAACGCCTCAGCATGACTCAGCCGCCGCTGACGCGGCAGATCCAGAGTCTTGAAGCGCTGCTGCGCCAGCCGCTGTTCAGCCGCAGCACTCACGCGGTGAGTTTGACCGAGGCGGGACGCGCGCTGGTCGGCAAAGCGGAGAAAATTCTCGCCGATCTTGACGCCCTTAGCGCCGATTCCCTTTCCCGCCAGCATCGGCTGCGCATCGGACTGACCCGCACGCTGGACTTTACGCGCATCGCGCCGGTCGCCGCGCGGCTGGCGTTGCTGGACAGCGGTGATGAGATCGATTCGCCCGATCTGACCTCGGCCCAGCTGCTGCAATGTCTGGCGCAGCAGACGCTGGATCTGGTGTTGGCCGGAGAGAAAGGCGCAGGCGACGAGCAAGGCGTGCAGTATCGCTGGATCTGCCGCGAGCCGCTGCTTGTCGCGCTGCCCGCCCGGCATCCCGCCAGCCGGCAGGAAACCGTCTCGCTAAACGACCTCAGCGGCCTGCCGCTGTTCTGGTTTGCCAGACGCGCCAATCCCGCCTTTTATGACAAGTGCGAACAGCTTTTCGCCCAGCTGACAACGCCGCTGACAAAGCGTAAAGAGCCGGAGGATTCGCTGACGATGCTGTCGCATATCGCCCGCGGTAAAGGCTTCGCGCTGCTGCCGCAGTCAAAGTGCGCCTTTGCTCAGGCAGGCTTGTGTTACCGGCCGCTGCCCGACAGGGAAGCGCAGCAGCTGGCTATCGACGTCTACGCCGCCACGCGCCGTCACGACGCGCGCGCTGTGCTGCTGCAGGCGCTGAACACCCTGAGCGACAGCGCGCCTTAATACCTTTTCGGCATCACAAAAATGGCAATTCCCTGCTACGCCGGCGGGTGAAAGAATCAGCGCAGGCAAACAGGAGGGATTATGCAAACGCGATTCTTAGCAAAAGACCTGGCGGTCAGCGCCATCGGCTATGGCGCCATGGGCCTCAGCGAATTCTACGGCGCGACGGATGAGGCGCAGTCGCTGCGCGTTCTCCACCAGCTTATCGATCTGGATCAGACCTTTATTGATACGGCGGACCAGTATGGCCGCGGCCACAATGAAACGCTGATCGGCCGCTTTCTGGCCGGGCTGGAGAGCGCCGCGCGCAGCCGGTTCAGGGTCGCCACCAAGTGCGGCATCGAGCGCGCCCCAGAGGAAGCGTATAGCCGCACCATCAACAACCGGCCTGACTATATCACCCGCTGCTGCCACGACTCGCTAAAGCGGCTGGGCGTCGAGCGTATCGATCTGTTCTATCTTCACCGTGTCAGCCAGGCGACGCCGATTGAAGAGAGCATGGCGTGCCTGAGCCAGCTGGTGAAGGAGGGCAAGATAAACCACATCGGGCTGTGCGAAGTCTCGGCCGCCACCCTGCGCCGCGCGCACGCTGTTCATCCCGTCGCCGCGCTGCAGACAGAGTACTCGCTGTGGACGCGCGACGTTGAGCAGGCGATCCTGCCCACGGTAAAAGCGCTGGACGTCGGGCTTGTGGCCTATTCGCCGCTGGGCCGCGGCTTCCTCACCGGCAAATATCGCCACAACAGCGATTTTGCCGATGGGGACTTTCGCCAGCACAATCCGCGCTTTCAGCAGGCGAGCCTCGATCATAATGCGGCCTTGCTGGACGCGGTGCGTCCGCTGGCGGAGAAGTATCGCTGCACGCCCGGCCAGATTGCGCTCGCCTGGCTGCTGGCGCAGTACCACAGGCTGGTGCCGATCCCCGGCACGAAACAGATCGGCTATCTGACTGAAAACGCGCAGGCGGCAGAGATAAGGCTGGAAGAGGCGGATGTGGCGCTGCTCAACACCCTCCACCAGCGCGTTGAGGTGCAGGGAGCGCGCTATACGGAAGAAGGGATGAAAGGCGTAAACGCCTGAAAGGAAAAACCCCGGCAGGCCGGGGTTTTATCAGTGCTGAAAAAGGTGGCGCGCGTGGCTTAGCTGGCGACGGCGATACGCTTCATGTCGGTCATATAACCGCGCAGCTTACGGCCAACCGCTTCGATCGGATGCTGGCGAATCGCTTCGTTGACGTCGCGCAGCTGCGCGTTATCAACCTGGGTGCCTTCGATCGCTTTGCCCAGGTCGCCCGGCTGCAGCTGAGTCATAAACTCTTTCAGCAGCGGCACCGCGGCGAAGGAGAAGAGATAGTTACCGTACTCGGCGGTGTCGGAGATCACCACGTTCATTTCATACAGACGCTTACGCGCGATGGTGTTGGCGATCAGCGGCAGCTCGTGCAGCGACTCATAGTAGGCGGACTCTTCAATAATGCCCGCGTCGACCATGGTTTCAAACGCCAGCTCAACGCCCGCTTTCACCATCGCCACCATCAGAACGCCTTTGTCGTAGTACTCCTGCTCGTCGATTTTACCGTCGAACTGCGGCGCGGTTTCAAACGCGGTTTTGCCGGTCTCTTCGCGCCAGGTCAGCAGGTTTTTGTCGTCGTTGGCCCAGTCAGCCATCATGCCTGACGAGAATTCGCCAGAGATGATGTCATCCATATGCTTCTGGAACAGCGGCGCCATGATGGTTTTCAGCTGCTCTGACAGCGCATAAGCGCGCAGTTTCGCCGGGTTAGAGAGGCGATCCATCATCAGCGTGATGCCGCCGAACTTCAGGGATTCGGTAATGGTTTCCCAGCCGAACTGGATCAGTTTTTCGGTGTAGGCCGCGTCGTGACCTTCCGCCACCAGCTTGTCGAAGCAGAGCAGCGAACCGGCCTGCAGCATGCCGCACAGAATGGTCTGCTCGCCCATCAGGTCAGATTTCACTTCCGCGACGAAAGAGGATTCCAGCACGCCCGCGCGGTCGCCGCCAGTGGCTGCGGCCCAGGCCTTGGCAATCGCCATGCCTTCGCCTTTTGGGTCGTTTTCCGGGTGCACGGCGATCAGCGTCGGCACGCCGAATCCGCGCTTGTACTCTTCGCGCACTTCGGTGCCCGGACATTTCGGCGCCACCATCACCACGGTGATGTCTTTACGGATGGTTTCACCCACTTCAACGATGTTGAAGCCGTGCGAGTAGCCCAGCGCCGCGCCATCTTTCATCAGCGGCTGCACCGCCTGCACCACGGCAGAGTGCTGCTTGTCCGGCGTCAGGTTCACCACCAGGTCAGCCTGCGGGATCAGCTCTTCATAGGTGCCGACCTTGAAGCCGTTCTCGGTGGCCTTGCGCCAGGAGGCGCGCTTCTCGGCGATCGCTTCGGCGCGCAGCGCATAAGCGACGTCCAGACCAGAGTCACGCATGTTCAGGCCCTGGTTAAGGCCCTGCGCGCCACAGCCCACAATGACCACTTTTTTCCCTTTCAGGAAGCTGGCGCCGTCGGCGAATTCATCGCGCGCCATAAAGCGACATTTGCCTAACTGCGCTAACTGGTTGCGCAGATTCAGTGTGTTGAAGTAGTTAGCCATGGGGCACTCCGGTCAGATGTTGTGTTTGTTTTTGTCCTGTAACGGCGTAAACAGCAGCGCCGCGAATGACCCCATCATATGACAGGAAATCTGTTGCTTAAATTGATATATTAGCAAGGTCACATTGCAGAATTTGCAACGCTACGGGAGAGGTCAAGGCGCATGGATTTACGAGATTTAAAGCTGTTTCTTCATCTGGCTGAAAGCTGTCACTTTGGCCGCACCGCGCGCGCCATGCACGTCAGTCCGTCCACGCTGTCGCGCCAGATCCAGCGCCTTGAAGAGGATGTGGGGCACGCGCTGTTTCTGCGCGACAACCGCACCGTCACTCTGACCGAAGCGGGCGAGCGTCTGCGCCAGTTCGCGCAGCAGACGCTGTTGCAGTATCAGCAGCTGCGCCACGTGATGGATCTTAACGGCCCGTCGCTGAGCGGCGAGCTGCGCCTGTTCTGTTCGGTGACGGCCGCCTACAGCCACCTGCCGCCGATTCTGGATCGCTTTCGCGCCGAGCATCCGCAGGTGGAGATTAAGCTGACCACCGGCGACGCCGCCGACGCCATTGAAATGGTGCAGTCCGGCGAGGCGGATCTGGCGATCGCCGGGCGGCCCGAGTCGCTGCCCGCCAGCATCGACTTTACGCCGCTGGGCCTGATCCCGCTGGTGCTGATCGCCCCGGCGCTGCCCTGTCCGGTGCGCAGCCAGGCGACCCAGCCGTCGCCCGACTGGGCGCAGATCCCCTTTATCCTGCCCGATCAGGGTCCGGCACGACGCGGCATCGATCTCTGGTTTCGTCGTCACCGTATTCCCAATCCGCAAATCTACGCCACGGTTTCCGGCCATGAGGCGATTGTGTCGATGGTGGCGCTCGGCTGCGGCATCGCGCTGCTGCCGGACGTGGTGCTGGAGAATAGCCCGGAGCCGGTGCGCAATCGCGTGCTGACGCTGGAGAATGTGGAGTCGGTGGCGCCGCTGGAGCTGGGCGTCTGCGTACAAAAAAAGCGGCTCGGAGAGCCGCTGATTCACGCCTTCTGGCACCTGCTGTAATTACTGCCCGGCGAGGAAGAAACGGAATGCCGGGTTATTGGCTTCGTCGTGGAAGTCGTAGCCCAGCTCGGTGAGATGCGACTCAAAGCGCGGTTCGTTGTCGCCGATTTCAAACGCCGCCAGCACGCGACCGTAATCGGTGCCGTGGCTGCGATAGTGAAACAGCGAAATATTCCAGTGCGTGCCGAGAGTTTGCAGGAACTTCAGCAGCGCGCCCGGCGCCTCCGGGAACTCGAAGCTGAACAGCCGTTCGCGCAGCGGCTTCGACGGACGGCCGCCCACCATGTAGCGCACGTGCAGCTTCGCCATCTCGTCGTCGGAGAGATCCACCACCTGATAGCCGCCCTGAATCAGCTGGCTGATTATCTCGCCGCGCTCCTCCAGCCCGCGCGTCAGACGCACGCCGACGAAGATGCAGGCGTTGTCGGCGTCGGCGTAGCGGTAGTTGAACTCGGTCACCGCGCGTCCGCCCAGCGTCTGACAGAACTTCAGGAAACTGCCCTGCTGTTCCGGGATGGTCACCGCCAGCAGCGCTTCGCGCTGTTCGCCCAGCTCGCAGCGCTCGGAAACATAGCGCAGGCCGTGGAAGTTGACGTTGGCGCCTGAAAGAATATGCGCCAGCCGCTCGCCTTTGATGTCGTGCTGCTGGATATATTTCTTCATGCCCGCCAGCGCCAGCGCGCCTGACGGCTCCGCCACCGCGCGCACGTCTTCAAACAGATCTTTCATCGCCGCGCAGATGGCGTCGCTGTCGACGGTGATGATGTCGTCGAGATATTCCTGACACAGGCGGAAGGTTTCGCTGCCGATGCGCTTCACCGCCACGCCTTCGGCGAACAGCCCGACGCGCGGCAGATCCACCGGCTCGCCCGCTTCAAGCGCCGCTTTCAGGCAGGCGGAGTCTTCCGACTCCACCGCGATCACCTTGATTTGCGGCATCAGCTGTTTGATCAGCACCGCCACGCCCGCTGCCAGGCCGCCACCGCCCACCGGCACGAAGACGCGATCGAGATGCGCGTCCTGCTGCAGCAGCTCCATCGCCAGCGTGCCCTGACCGGCGATTACCGCCGGATGGTCAAACGGCGGCACGAAGGTGTAGCCCTGCTGCTCCGCCAGCTCGATCGCTTTGGCTTTCGCCTCGTCGAAGTTAGCGCCGTAGAGATAAGCCTCACCGCCAAATGCGCGCACTGCATCCACCTTGATGTCTGCCGTGGCTACCGGCATCACAATCAGCGATTTGATGCCGAGCCGGCTGGCGGAGAGCGCCACGCCCTGCGCGTGGTTGCCGGCCGACGCCGTTACCACGCCGCGCGCTTTCTGCTCTTCGTCTAGTCCGGCGATCATCGCGTAGGCGCCGCGCAGCTTGAAGCTGTGCACCGGCTGCCGATCCTCGCGCTTCACCAGAATGGTGTTGCCGAGACGCGATGAAATTTTTTCCATTTTTTGCAGCGGCGTCACCTGTGCGACTTCATACACCGGTGAGCGCAGCACGGCGCGCAGATATTCCGCGCCGCAGGGCGACGCAGGTAGCGGTTGAGCCTCAGCCATTGGTTAGCCTCCCAGCTTGCTCTTGTCGCGCACCGCGCCTTTGTCGGCGCTGGTGGCGAGGGATGCGTAAGCGCGCAGCGCGAACGAAACCTGACGCACGCGGCCGTGCGGCGTATAGGCCGCTTCGCCGCGCGCTTCTTCCTCTTCGCGACGCGCGTGCAGTTCGTTGTCCGGCACCGCCAGCCTGATGCCGCGGTTCGGGATATCGATCTCGATGATGTCGCCATCTTTCACCAGCGCGATGGTGCCGCCGCTGGCCGCTTCCGGCGAGGCGTGGCCGATCGACAGGCCGGAGGTGCCGCCAGAGAAGCGTCCGTCGGTGATCAGCGCGCAGCTTTTGCCGAGGCCCATCGATTTCAGGTAGGTGGTCGGATAGAGCATTTCCTGCATGCCCGGCCCGCCTTTCGGCCCTTCGTAGCGGATCACCACTACGTCGCCCGCCACCACTTTGCCGCCGAGGATCGCTTCAACCGCGTCATCCTGGCTTTCATAGACTTTCGCCGGGCCTTTAAAGGTCAGGATCTCTTTGTCTACGCCCGCGGTTTTAACGATACAGCCATCTTCCGCCAGGTTGCCGTAGAGCACCGCCAGACCGCCATCCTGCGAATAGGCGTGCTCGCGGGTGCGAATGCATCCCTCGGCGCGATCGTCATCCAGCGTGTCCCAGCGGCAATCCTGCGAGAAGGCCTGGGTGGTGCGAATGCCCGCCGGACCGGCGCGGAACATATCCTTCACCGCCTGGTCTTTGGTCAGCATGATGTCGTACTGATCCAGCGTCTCGCGCATCGTCTGCTGCAGGATGTTGCGCGCGCTGGTGTCGATCAGGCCGGCGCGATCCAGCTCGCCGAGGATGCCGATAACGCCGCCGGCGCGGTGAACGTCTTCCATATGGTATTTCGGGGTGCTCGGCGCCACTTTGCACAGCTGAGGCACTTTGCGCGACAGGCGGTCGATATCGGAGATATTGAAGTCGATTTCGCCCTCCTGCGCGGCGGCCAGCAGGTGCAGAACGGTGTTGGTGGAGCCGCCCATGGCGATATCCAGCGTCATGGCGTTCTCAAAGGCCGCTTTGGTGGCGATGTTACGCGGCAGCATGTTCTCGTCATCCTGCTCGTAATAGCGTTTAGTCAGGCTCACGATGCGCTTGCCCGCGTTAATAAACAGCGCTTTGCGGTCGGCGTGGGTCGCCAGCAGCGAGCCGTTGCCCGGCTGCGACAGGCCCAGCGCTTCGGTCAGGCAGTTCATTGAGTTGGCGGTGAACATGCCGGAGCAGGAGCCGCAGGTCGGACAGGCGGAGCGTTCGATCTGCTCGCTGTCGGCGTCGCTGACGTTCGGGTTGGCGCCCTGAATCATCGCGTCGACCAGATCCAGCTTGATGATTTTGTCGGAAAGCTTGGTTTTTCCCGCTTCCATCGGACCGCCGGAGACGAAGATCACCGGAATATTGAGGCGCAGCGACGCCATCAGCATGCCCGGGGTGATTTTGTCACAGTTGGAGATGCAAACCATGGCGTCGGCGCAGTGCGCGTTGACCATGTATTCGACCGAGTCGGCGATCAGCTCGCGCGACGGCAGCGAATAGAGCATGCCGCCATGGCCCATGGCGATACCGTCATCCACCGCAATGGTGTTGAACTCTTTGGCTACGCCGCCCGCCGCTTCGATCTGCTCGGCGACCAGCTTGCCGAGATCGCGCAGGTGGACATGGCCCGGCACAAATTGGGTGAATGAGTTGACCACGGCGATAATCGGCTTGCCGAAATCGGCGTCGGTCATTCCTGTGGCGCGCCACAGGGCTCGGGCACCCGCCATATTGCGGCCATGCGTGGTGGTGGCGGAACGGTACTTAGGCATGCTCTGTTTACTCCAGTCTGTAAATGACGCGGGCACTGCTGCGCCCGCGTTACTCTCTTGTTATGGGTTAACCTGATCCAGCCAGCCGTATTTGTCTTCGGTTTCGCCCGTAAACAGGCCGAAGAAGGCTTTCTGGATTTTTTCGGTTACCGGGCCGCGTTTGCCTTCGCCAACCTGAATGCCGTCAACGCTGCGTACCGGCGTGATTTCTGCGGCGGTACCGGACATGAAGATCTCGTCAGCCAGGTAGAGCGATTCGCGCGACAGCACCTGCTCGCGTACTTCGATGCCCATATCCTGCGCCAGCTTGATGATGGCGTCGCGGGTAATGCCCGGCAGCGCAGAAGAGGTAAACGGCGGAGTGAACAGAATGCCGTCTTTAACTTCAAACAGGTTTTCGCCCGCGCCTTCGGAGATATAGCCGTTGGTGTCGAGCGCGATGCCTTCCTGATAGCCGTGGTGGCGCGCTTCGCTGCCCACCAGCAGAGAGGAGAGGTAGTTGCCGCCCGCTTTCGCCGCGGTTGGCAGGGTGTTCGGCGCCACGCGGTTCCAGGAAGAGACCATGGCGTTGATGCCGTTTTCCAGCGCTTCGGCGCCCAGATACGCGCCCCACGGGAAGGCGGCGATGATCACGTCAGTGGTGTAGCCGTCCGGCGGGTTCACGCCCAGACCGACGTCGCCGACAAACGCCAGCGGACGGATGTAGGCGCTTTTCAGATTGTTGTCGCGCAGCACTTTACGCGTCGCTTCCATCAGCTCTTCAACACTGTATTGCAGCGGGAAACGATAGATTTTGGCGGAATCGTGCAGACGCTGCATGTGTTCACGGTGACGGAACACCACCGGGCCTTTGTGCGAGTCGTAGCAGCGCACGCCTTCAAACACAGAAGTACCGTAGTGCAGCGCGTGAGACATGACGCTGACTTTCGCGTCTTCCCACTTAACCATCTCCCCGTTGAACCAAATAAAGTCTGCTTTCTTCGTGCTCATTCTTATTTCCTTTCACGACCAGGCGTGGATTTGTTGTGATGTTTGTTGCTGGATCTCGACACTGGCGACATCCATAAGTTTGCTTAACTGTGAAGACAGTAAATCGACTGAACGCTGGCTGGCAACGGTCATTTCGATATTAATGGTTTCGCCGTTCGCCACTGCACCCATGTTCATGGCGCAGACCTGAAAGCCGCGATGACGGACGACGCGTAAAATGCGCTCCAATATTTCAGGACGAAAGCGGGCTTCGATAGACAATTGGTGCTGGTTCATACGGTTTTCTCCATCATGTTTGCGTTGCTGGCGCCAGGCGGCACCAGTGGCCAGACGTTTTCATGCTCATCAATCGCAACATGCAGGAAGTAAGAACCTTCGCTGTTCAGCAGAGCATCAAGTGCGGCGTCGACCTCATCTTTACGGCTAATACGCTGGCCTGGAATATCAAACGCGCTGGCCAGCGTCAGAAAATCGGGGTTGTCGGTCAGAATGGTTTCGCTGTAGCGACCGTCGAAAAAGAGCTGTTGCCACTGGCGCACCATGCCGAGACGCTGGTTATCCAGCAGCAGAATTTTCACCGGCAGCTTCTTGCGCTTGATGGTGCCCAGCTCCTGAATGTTCATCATGATCGAGCCGTCGCCCGATACGCAGATCACGGTGTCGTCGGGACGCGCAACCTGCGCGCCGACCGCTGCAGGCAGGCCGAAGCCCATAGTGCCGAGGCCGCTGGAGGTGATGAAATTCTCCGGCGCGCTGAAGTTCATATGCTGCGCGGTCCACATCTGGTGCTGGCCGACGTCGGTGGTGATGACGGCGCTCGCCGGCTTGCGGTCGGAAAGCTGCTTCAGCAGCAGCGGCGCGTAGATCGCCTCGCCGGGATGATCGTAGCGCCAGTTGAACGCCGCTTTCATCGCCTTCACCTCTTCGCGCCAGCCTTCAATTTGCAGCGGCATGCTCAGCGCGGGCAGCACCTGATTCAGATCGCCCTGCAGCGACACGTGCGCGCGGCGCAGCTTGTTCAGCTCGGCGGGATCGATGTCGATGTGGATTACGCTGGCGTGCGGCGCGAAGGTATCGAGCTTGCCGGTAACGCGGTCGTCAAAGCGCGCGCCGACGGCAATCAGCAAATCACAGGACTGCACCGCCAGGTTCGCCGCTTTGGTGCCGTGCATACCCAGCATGCCGAGATAGACGTCGCTGTCGCTGTCGGCGCTGCCGAGGCCTTTCAGCGTGGCGACCACTGGAATGCCGGTCTGCTGTGCCATAGCGCGCAGCGCGGGCACCGCCTGCGCCATGCCGACGCCGCCGCCGATATAGAGCATCGGCTTATGCGACTGCGCCATCAGCGCGCGCGCCTCTTCAATATGCTGCGGTGAATGCGCGATCTGCTCTTCAACCGGCAGCAGGTGGGGCGTCAGCTCGGCGCTGGCGATCTGGATATCTTTAGGGATGTCGACCAGTACCGGACCCGGACGGCCTGACTGCGCGATAGCGAAGGCTTCCGCCATTACCGAGGGCAGCTCGTCCAGCGATTCAACCAGGAAGCTGTGTTTGGTGCAGGCCAGCGACAGGCCTAAAACGTCGATCTCCTGGAAGGCGTCGGTGCCGATAAACGCCGAAGAGACCTGGCCGGTGATGGCGACGACCGGCACGGAATCCATCATGGCGTCCGCCAGGCCGGTGATTAAGTTGGTCGCGCCGGGACCGGAGGTGGCAATGCAGACACCGGTTTTGCCGGTGGCGCGGGCATAGCCGATCGCGGCGACCACCGCACCTTGCTCATGACGACACAGTAGGTGTTCCACGCCGCCATCATAGAGCGCGTCGTACACGGGCATGATGGCGCCGCCAGGATAACCAAACACGGTTTCGACACCCTGCGCGCGTAAAGCCTGAACTACCCACTGTGCACCTGTCATGGTTATTCTCCTGTATCCTTAGGGGAACAACAGAATTTTATGCTACTGCTCATTGTTTGCTCCTCGGTAATTCGCTGAGATTTGCACTGGTCGAAAAAAAACCCCCGGACCTTTCGGTGCGGGGGTTTTTCGAATTCCAGGCTTGATTTTTAAGCCTTTCTTTCTCCAAGCGTAGCCCCGCACGGTGGGTTAATAATCACCACCACGCTAATCACGACTAGGCTAATCACTTGTAGAAGGGCTTTCATCTGTTGTCTGTTTTTTCGTTTGTTCGAAGTAATACCTACAGAGTTATCACAGTTATGCAGGGGATGACAACTTTTTCCATCAGCTTTTTTTATGCCTCTGCGCGTGCCAATCAGCTATCAGACTGTAAACACTGACTTATTTCAGGGTTGATAAATATTCATTACGACCGTGACGCAATAAGAAAGGAGAGATTTGCCTGTTCGCTCGAGAAAAAAAGCAATGCCGTGCATAGCCGCCTGTTTTATTCAGGCCTCTCTCGAAGCCTGAGCGATTCGCCATCGCAGTCGCGTTTTCTGCGCGCCATAATCGCCGCGTTAAGGAGCGGTTATGACATTGTCCAGAGTGCTTACCCGAGCGGCGATTGGCGTCGAGGCGCCGTTGGTCACCATCGAAGCGCATATCAGCAGCGGCTTGCCCGCGCTGACGCTGGTGGGATTGCCCGAAACGACGGTCAAAGAGGCGCGCGAGCGGGTGCGCAGCGCCATCATTAATAGCGGGTTCAGCTTTCCCGCAAAGCGCATCACTATCAATCTGGCGCCGGCCGATCTGCCTAAAGAGGGCGGCCGTTACGATCTGCCGATGGCCATCGCTATTCTGGTGGCGTCTGAACAGCTCTCTGACGCGAAACTGACGCAGCATGAGTTCGTGGGCGAACTGGCGCTTAACGGCGCGCTCTGCGGCGTTCAGGGCGCCATTCCGGCCGCGATGGCGGCGATGCGCGCCGGAAGAGAGCTGATTCTTTCGGCCGAGAATCAGCAGGATGTCGGCTTGATCCAGCATGGCGAGACGCGGGTCGCTTCGCACCTGCTGGAGATCTGCGCGTTTCTGCAAGATCAGGCTGCACTTTCCTGCGCACGCGTTCAGCAGGCTAGTGCCGATCAGGCGGCAGAAGATCTACGCGACATCATTGGGCAGGATCAGGGGCGGCGGGCGCTGGAAATTACCGCGGCGGGCGGACACAACCTGCTGCTGATCGGACCGCCCGGCACCGGCAAAACCATGCTGGCGACGCGGTTGCCCGGCATCATGCCGCCGTTGAGCGATAGCGAGGCGCTGGAGTGCGCGGCGATCGCCAGCCTGACGCAGAACAGGACGCTGTCTCAGGCGTGGCGTAAGCGGCCGTTCCGCGCGCCTCACCATAGCGCTTCGATGTATGCGCTTATCGGCGGCGGCTCTTTGCCTCGTCCGGGCGAGATTTCTCTGGCGCACAACGGCGTGCTGTTTCTGGATGAGTTACCGGAGTTTGACCGTCGGGTGCTGGATGCGCTGCGGGAGCCAATTGAGTCAGGTCATATCGCCATTTCGCGCGCGCGCGCAAAGGTAACCTATCCTGCGCGCTTTCAGCTGGTTGCGGCCATGAACCCGAGCCCGACCGGACACTATCAGGGTCAGCATAATCGCTGTTCGCCGCAGCAGGTGCTGCGCTATCTGAGCAAGTTGTCGGGGCCTTT
>Ga0157362_1000233_pt1 | contig 17587 bp, 16 predicted proteins | sample AttlaeALBM3_FD_111480 | JGI IMG/M metagenome (GOLD analysis project Ga0157362, IMG submission 111480) | Fungus gardens microbial communities from leaf cutter ant in Ribeirão Preto, State of São Paulo, Brazil - Atta laevigata ALBM3 | ecosystem: Host-associated > Fungi > Mycelium > Unclassified ... | reverse complement strand
GTCTTAATACGGGCGTTGGCTGCAGGGCTTTCCTCGCTGAGGAAGGCACCACCGTCATTCCAGTTCATGCCGCCGATATACTGGAACATGTAGGAAACACGGAAAGCGTCATGCTGCCAGGTCAGGGTGGCGTAGTCACGAACGCGCGGGTTGCTCGAGCCGTTCTGGTAGAACAGTGCCCCTGTCTGGTTCAGATATGCGCCGCCGGGCTGCTGCTGCTGCTTGTACTTGACCAGCTGCTGGAAGTTGTTGTCGACGATGAACGAGTCATGACGAGTGACACGGAAGCGATAGTTCAGATCGAAATCGATACCGCTGGTGATCAGGTCGCCAAGGTTCTGGTCAAGCGCCGAAACCGTGTTGATCTGGCCATTCGGCAGACGGTTGATATCGCTGCAATAGGACTGGACGCTCTCCTGATAGCACTGGTTCAGGATATACTGCGTGGGAAGCGAACCAATCAGGCCGCCAATCGTGTAATGCCAGTATTCAACCGAGGCAGACAGACCCGGTACCCAGCGCGGCGTGATGATTGTGCCGAACGTGTAGGTACGACCGGTTTCCGGCTGAAGCGCCTTGTTGCCACCCTGAAGCGTGGGCACCTGGCCCGAGTTGGCCGAGTTGAAGCTTTGCGGATTTGCAACGCCACCCTTGATGCAGTTCGCGACAAGCGTGGGACTGGTTGCACCAGCGCAGGGATCGGACGCTGCAAGATAGCTGAGGCCGACACCGCCGTAGAGTTCGTAAACGTTCGGCTGGCGGAAAGACGTACCCAGCGTACCGCGGAAGCGGATGTCACGAATGGGTGCCCAGTCGATACCGACCTTCCAGTTCTTGGCACCGCCGAAGGTGTTGTAGGACGAGTAACGGCCCTGACCGTCGATCGACAGATCCTTGGCGAAGGCAACGTCCTTGAGGAGCTGCGCATGGCCCTGGATATAGCCTTCCGTCACGTTGAAGCCACCCGAGGTCGCCTGCACGGTGTTCGTAAGCGAGTAGCCGCTCTGCACCAGCGGATCGGGATTGTTCGAGAGCTGCTCGCCACGATGTTCCATGCCAAGCGCCACACCGAAATCGCCGCCGCCCTTCCAGGGCATATGGACGATATGGTTGTTGTGGATGCGCAGGTTAAGGTCGCGAAGCTGGTACATGGTGTGCTGATAGGTGGTGTAGTTGGCGTATTGCGCGGCACCCGGCGACAGACGCGTGAAGGCGTTGGACTGCACGCAGCCCGGTGAGCCTGCACAGCTGTTCGGGTTGTAGATCAGCGCGCCATTCGGGTCGTTCGGATCGACTGCGTTTTCAAGGCCCCACTGCTGAAGCAGCTTGGAATAGCTACCGACACCCTGAAGCTCGTCCGTCACCTGGCTTGCGCCGTAGGTGTAGGACAGGTCGTATTTCCAGTCGCGCACGATATCGCCACGTACGCCGAACATGCCGGTGACCGTGTCGCTGACGTTATTGTCGATACGCGGACCGAACTCGTTCAGACGGCGATAGAGCTGCAGATCCTCACCCGTCGGGCTGCCGGGATAATCGGCGCCGAGAATGATCGAGTTGGGCAGAGGCGAGGGCGGTACGCTGCCGATCGCAGGCTCAGGAGCAAGGCTCGTCTTGGATGAACGATGAGCATAGAGCACATTCGAATAGAGGTCAAAATGCTTGTTGATCTCGTAATGCAGATCGCCCGAAAGGGTCGAGTCCTGCAAGGCGTTCATCAGCGACGTGTTCTGACCGTAGTTGTAACGCTTGCTTTTGCTGTAGGGGCTGAGCGAGCCGTTATCGAGATTGCCGACATAGGTCTTATTGCTGTCGAGACCAAAATATGTGCCGCCTGGCGTGATGATCGAGCCGACCTGTACGCTCGACTGGTTCGGGTAGGTGCCCGATGCGCCAAGCGGCGTACGGGACCAAGAACGGTCGCGCTGCTGGATACCGCCCTGCGTCATGTAGCTGCCGCCAAGGGTGATGTTGCCCTTGTCGTGATCGAAGTTCCAGCCCTTCATGGCCGAGATCATGCCGGTGCGGTCGTCGCCGTGACCGGTGATGCCGCCGCGGATCGTGACGTTGCCGGTATTCATGTCGTGGCGAAGCTTGATGTTGAGCACGCCCGATACAGCGTCGGCACCATAGAGTTCCGAACCACCATCCTTCAGGATTTCGACCGACTGTACCATCTGCACCGGGATCGTATTCAGATCGATACAGTTGTTGTTGCCGTTCGGTGTGGTGCGCTTGCCATCCACAAGCACCAGGACGCGATTCTGGCCCAGATTACGTAGATCGACGCAGGCCGCGCCGCCGTAACCATTGGTGTTGGTGTTGGTCGTGCCGCTCGAGCCAATCGAGGGCAGGCGCGACAGGAAGTCGTTGAGGTTCGTGGCGCCCGTCTGCTGGATCTGCTTCGCTGTAACGATCTGTACCGGATTGGCACTCGTGTTATGGGCCGTGCTCAGGGCTGAACCAACAACGATCAGTTCTTCGGACTTGCCGCCCTGCGAGAACGATACAGCGCTTGCCGGTGCGACATTGCGCAGCGCGTTCTGCGAGCGTGTGGGGACCATCGTAGCTGCGGGCGCTGTCTGAGCGCCGAGCTGCGGTCCGTTGACCGGACGAGTGGTGGTCTTGCGAGCCGTGCTGTGCCTGGCCGCCTTGCGATGATGGGTGGTCGCTGCAGCCGTCTGCGCATGGGCTGCGACACTCGTTACGACAGGGGAAAGGATGATGGCCGCGCCCAGCAGCAATCGCCCTCGTCTCTGAAAATTAACGATTTTCATAAAAGTTTGCCCTCGGAATCACTTGGTTTCACGAGGCTGCGGTTTCTATCTTTTTATTGCAAGGTTGTTATCGTTCTGTGACGTTACGTTTCTGCAAAGCGCTCGGGCTATGTTGCAAAATTGCATCGTTTTGTTGCCACAACGGCGACCTACCCCCAGTTCATCGCGCGAAGGGTGAGGTAGCCGATAAGGTTTGGTCGGGTGCTCTACGCAAGCGGGCTGGTGTACAAGCTCAAGAGACAGACGATCGGCAGCACCATCACGCGATTCGGCGACGGCGTTCCTTAACCTTCAGATTTCATTAAGGACCCGCCGGGATAGGGCTGGCCGGCGCATCCTTTTGCGGCGCCGGGTGAGGCGTACATTCGGAAGACGCTGGTCGTGCGGCTCAATAGGATTTCAGCAGCTTGTCCAGATAGTCGAGCTCGCTCTGGGGGCGTGTCCGATCTGCATCACGTCGGCGAAGTTCGCGCTCGATTTCCCTGGCTTTTTCGCGGCTGTCTGCTTCCGGTACGGTGCCGTCCGTGTCAGCGCCGGAATGGCCCTTACCGGTTTTACGGCCAAGGGGATCGCGGTCGCTCTTGTCACCAGACTGGCCGTCTCCGTTGTCGTCATCGTCGCTATCAGCCTGGCTCTGGCCTCTCTTGTCCTTGCCACCCTGGGCGTGGCCCGAGCTTCCCATTGTGGGTAGCAAGGCAAGCGGTCCACCGCCCTGGTTCTTGCCTTTCTGCGCTTCGCTCATCTGCTGGCCAGTTTCGGCAAGATCCTTGAGCACCTTGCGTATGGCGATTTCAGCAGGTCCGTCCTGCGCGGCGGCTAGGGCTGCACGCGCCGCCTTCATGTCCTGATCGGCCTTGGTCAGGCCAGGCATCGTCTTGCCGGTCAAGCCCTTGATGTCGTCATTGAGCAGACGGGCCACCATTTGCAGGGCACGCTGGACAGCGTGATCGTTGCGCCTCTCCTCGTGCTGCAGTGCGATTTCTTCTGGTGAAAGAGATGGCGGCTGGGTCGGGGGCGTTGTCTCATCCATATCCGGCGGGGGGGCCATCCCGAGACGCTTGAGTAACTCAGCGGTGGACATGGCGCTGACATCCTGCCCTGGGGCATTCTGGTTCAGCATGGCCTCGTGCGCGGCGCGCTGGCCAGGATTCAGGCGGGACTGGGCATGGTCGAGCAGGGTGGTTTCACGTTTGACGAGATCATGCAGGGTCGCTTTCTGGGCTCGCGCCCGCGCCTGCGCCTGAAGCTGCTGGGCGATCTGCGCCAGGTCCTCTGGGGTGGCCGTGCGCATACGCTCGGCCATTTGCGAGAGATCGTCCAGCCTTTTGATCGCCTGATCGGCATTGCCACTGGCCGCATCCGATTGCAGGCGGCGCATGAGCCTCGATACCGGGTCCGACCCATCATCGGGTGACTCACCGATATCGGGAATGACCGTGCCAAGCTGCATGCTGCGCTGCATCAGGGCCTGCATGCGTCGGCTCAGAGCCTCGCGCAGGGTTTTCATGCGCGAGGCGAGTTCCTCCTGCTCGGCCTCGCTATGCCCGGCAGGGCCCAGCGCACGCATATGAGCAATCTGGTCCTGCACGGCCTTCTGCGCCGCGCGGATCTCCAGATTGGCCTGCGCCGTGTCGCGGTCCGAGTTGCGCAGGTCTTCCAGATATAGCGCGACAGCCCAGGTAAGCCCGATCATGTTCTCTCTGGCTCCGTCTGAATCCTGATCCTCAAGCTGGGCGGCGGCATAGAGGAGCGCGAGGATGCTGCCTTTCTCCTGCAGCGGCAATGCGCTCGCAATCGCTCTCAGGTCATCGGCGGTCTGTGCGACAGTTTCGCGGTCGAGCCCGAAACGATGCCTCAGGCTCACCAGGGCGCGGGCTGCAGGATCGTGAAACACCCTGACAGGAAGCGTCACCGTCTCGGATTTGCTGTAGGCTGTCCTGCCACTGCGGCTCGTGGCCTTGAGCCGCAGTGCGACAGCCTCTCCCGCCCATAGCGAAGCGGTAAGGTCGCTCTGGAACGTGCCGTCTGCCTTGTTGGGCACCCCTTTGAGAGGAATGGGTACGTTCAGTGCAGGCTCGTCCGGATCGGCCTTGAGTGTGATTTCTGCCTGTAACGCCGCCACGCCATGTGCCTGAGCAACTTTCCAAGGCATGACGAGATCGGTGCCGTCTTTTGCGGGCGCTGGTGGTGATGTCCACGCAACCTCGGGGGCGAGATCCGGGTCGATTTCGAATTGCCATTCGCCAACCGTCCGGCCACGCGAGCGAACAGAAATCCTGCCGCTATGAGCGAGTTTAACCGTAAAGCTCCAGCTTCCGGAATCGAGTTGATTTATCACGATATCGCTCGTTTCAACACCCAGAAGATGGGGGTCTGAGCGTGCGCCGGTGACGTGAATGGTGAGTTTCGCGTCCTGCGGAAGACGCGGCGGCGTGGTGGTGTTCGTCAGGAAGACAGGCGCGCCGGGGGCGTAAGCCGGCATATCGACCCAGGCCTCGATCTGCGGCAACGGGACATCGATATCATCGACGCCCGGCAGAAAGGCGGCCTCCAGGCGCGACGGCGCAGCCGGACCCGACAGAGCGAGTGTCGCGATCAGGCATATCCCGAATCCCGCCCAACCGAATTTTCGGCCAGTGGTCCAGATCAGTCGTGGCCAGCCCGTGCGCAACCGCCCAACGCTGTCGCGCAGACGAGCCATATGCACGCGCCATAGGGCGGTTTCCTCGCCATCAGCCGGATAGTCATCGATTGCGGCGAGAGGCTGATGCGATAAGCCGGAAGCCCGCTCGATGCGCCTGTCTATGAGGCCGGGTGAGGGCGGGGGCAAACGCGTCAGATTGCGGGCAGCGAGGGCGATGGCCCCTCCTGCAACGCCCGCCAGCAGAAAGGCGTGCAGCGTGTCCGGCAAAGACTGCGGGAGGCGCAGCAGCCCCGATATGGCGTAGGCACCTACGAGCGCCAGAGGGCGCTGGACGGCAGACCAGGCAGATTCGAGCCAGAGCACACGTCTTGCTCGATGACGCGCTTTATGGACGCGTATTTCGAGCGTAAGGCTGGAGCCGGAGGACGGTGCGGGCGGCGCCATGCTCATTCGCTATCCAGCCACTCCGGTATGCTGTCATGACCCCAGAGCGCTTCGACCCTTTGCCGCTTGCGCACCACCTGCCATTGACCGTGTTCAATCATGACCTGTGCGGCGAGGGGGCGACTATTATAGGTCGAGCTCATGACGGCGCCATAGGCACCCGTATCGAGAATGGCGATCTGATCGCCCGTGCGTACAGCAGGCAGAAGCCGGTCCTTGGCAAGAACGTCGCTTGACTCGCATACGGGCCCCACGACGGTCTGGGGTGCCGTTTCAGCATAGGCAAGATCGGGTGCAAGCGGGATGATACCGTGCCAGGCCCCGTAGAGGCTTGGGCGCGCCAGATCGTTCATCGCCGCATCCACGATCACGAAGTCCGAAACACCCTCGCGCTGGGCTTTGAGATCGATCACCGAGGCCAGAAGGACGCCGGCCGGTGCTGCGATCCAGCGACCGGGCTCAATGGCGAGTTTCAGATCCAGATGGCCCAGTGTCTCGGCAATTGCCCCGGCGAGCGCGGCCGGGGGCGGAGCGAGCTCGTCACGATAGCGCACACCTAGACCACCGCCACAATCCACCACCGAAACGCTCAGACCTTCGTCGCGCAGACCGACCACCATCTCGGCGATGCGGGCATAGGCGGCCTTGAACGGGGCAGGCGACAGTATCTGGCTGCCGATATGCGTCGCCAGTCCGCGGATATCGATACCCGGCAGGGTGCTGGCTTCGCGGTAGAGGGCCGGGACATCGGCCCAGTCGATTCCGAACTTGTCGCCCAGTCGCCCCGTGCTGATCTTGTCGTGGGTTTCCGCATCGATATGCGGATTGACGCGCAGGGCCACCCGGGCCGTGAGGCTGGAAGCACGGGCCAGATGCGAAAGGCGCCGTAGCTCCTCCACGCTCTCCACATTGATCTGGCCGATATCTTCCTGCAGGGCGAGCATGAGTTCGGCATCAGTCTTGCCGACACCGGAGAACACGATCTGCGACGGGCTGATTCCGGCGGCAAGAGCGCGGCGCAACTCGCCACCGCTCACGACATCGGCACCACAACCCTCCTGATGCAGAACGGTCAGGGTCGCGAGATGGTCATTGGCCTTGAGAGCATAATGCAGCGATATGTCGATGCCACGCTCGGTGAAGGCTTTCCTGAGATTGCGGGTACGCCGTCTGAGCGTCCCAGCGCCCGTGACCCAGCATGGTGTGCCAACCGCGCTCGCGATGGTCTGGAGGGGAACCCCCTCAAACAGCAGACCATCCTGCCCATCCATATGCAACGAGGGGCGAGAGGCGAGAAGGTTCATGATATCAGGGTCGTGGCGTGTCATGAATGACAGACTACAAGGGCAATCTGCGGCTTCCAAGCTGCGATTATGCAAGGGAGAAGGATATTTGATGAGCAGGGACCTGATCGAGGCGGCCCTGGCCGCGCGCAAGCGAGCCTATGCACCCTATTCGTGCTTCCATGTCGGCGCGGCGCTACGCTGTGAGGGGGTGATCCATGCCGGGTGTAATGTGGAAAACGCAGCCTATCCCCAGGGAAGTTGTGCGGAGGCGGGGGCGATTGCCGCAATGGTCATGGCCGGTGGGCGCCGGATCGACGAGATCGTGATTGTCGGGTCGGGTGAAGCGCCCTGCACCCCATGCGGGGGCTGTCGCCAGAGATTGCGGGAATTCGGCGCGCCGGATCTGGCCATCAAGATTGTCAACACAGAAGGTAAGCTTCTTCTTGAGACAACGCTTGAAGTCCTGCTTCCGTGGTCTTTCGGGCCCGATCACCTCGCGCAGAATGTGGATGAGGTGTCAGACGGAACGGCGTCATGAAGGGTGCAGCAGGGTGGGTGGCGCGTTACATGGCGTGCGGCACACGGTTCGCGAGTGTCGCTCTTACTGCACTGGCCTGTATCTCGCCGGGGGCGGTCCTCGCGGCAGGCGCGCAGAAATCCGCCCTGGTGGGTGTCGGCTTGGGAACGCGACATGTTGTGGATGTCAACCGAACGCCCTGGCGTATCCTGGGGCGTGTGCAGACCGAACTCGGTGTGAAATGCACCGGATTTCTCGTTGCACCCTCTGTCATCATGACAGCGGCTCATTGCCTGTGGCGTGATGAGGCTGCCAATTTCATACAGCCTTCCAGTGTGCATTTCATGCTTGGTTATGACACAGGGGCGTGGCGGGCCACGGCGCGAGGGGTGAAGTTCATCATTCCCCCGAGCTACGATCCGTTTCACCCGCTGCGCACCAGCCAGGCCGATCATGCGACGGTCATACTGGATCAGCCTCTCATGAAATCGCAGGATTTGCTGCCGATCATGGCGGCAACCGCTGGTCAGACTGCGATGCTGGCCGGGTATCAGCAGGACCGCATGGAACTTGCCATGAGTGACATGGACTGCCATGTGATTCGTGTGCGAGGCCAGTTGATCGACCACGATTGTGCTGCGACCCATGGAGCAAGTGGCGCGCCGCTGTTGGTTCGTGAGGGGGCCGGCTGGGCCATTGCCGGTATTGATGTTACGGCACATGAAGGACAGGGGGGCACGGCAGCCGGTTTCGCTAACGAATTGATTGTTAACAAAACTGTTAGGTAGAACGCGACTGTCATCCTGAAAACCAAAGCCGTCAATTCTCGTTGATATGGCTCAAGGCTCTCAGGAGACGTAGCAATCATGTTCGCGAGTTCATCCCTGAAACCCGCCAATACTTCGCAGGGCGGCGCTGCCCCGACCATTCTGGTTGTTGAGGATCAGGTTTTGCTGCGTCTCTATGTTTCGGAAATGATCGAGCAGGCAGGTTACAACGTGATCTCCGCCGAAGACGCCGACGAGGCGCTTGCAGTGCTGTACAAGAACCCCCAGATCCGCGCTGTATTTTCTGATTTCGAGATGCCGAGCACGATGACTGGACTCGATCTTGGTCATCATTTGTCGAGGACACGTCCGGATGTGGCGTTCGTTCTGACCTCGGGCCGCAGGGCGCCGGACAGCTTTTCATTGCCGCCGCGCAGCCTCTTCGTTTCCAAGCCTTTTCTTGAGAGCGACGTCTGTGCGGCGCTGGCGCAGTTGGTGCACTGAGGCCAGCTCCGCCGTCACCAACACATTAGTTATGAGCGTACGGAAAAACCGCTCATTTTCATACCACCAAGGCAATCCCGAACAATAAAAACAATAGCGGGATCTCGTAATGGACTACCTCGAACAGGCAGATCCGGGTGTTCCGGATGCTGCCGAACTGTACTTCGGTCAATCTGACGCCGTATCGGGCGCCGTATTAGTGACAGGCGGCTCACGTGGAATTGGTCTCGCGACTGTCTGGCGCTTCGCGCTGACCGGGCCTCGCGTGGCCTTCACGTACGCCCATGACCATTTGGGCGCGCATGGTCTGGTGCAATCTCTTACCCAAGCGAGGTGCTCGGTCTTGGAGCTGCAACTCGACATACGCTGCGCGGATGCGATTGCTCGTGCTTTTACCGAGACAATCAAAACGCTGGGGCGTGTAGGTGTCGTGGTCAATAATGCAGGTATCCCGGGACGAACAACCGCGCTGACCGATGCGGCACCGCTAAAGATTGAAGAGGTAATCGACACCAATATACTCGGCACGATGCTCGTGAGTGCCGAGGCCGTGCGCCATATGTCCATTAAGGCTGGAGGCATGGGTGGGGCTATCATCAATATCTCATCCATCGCCGCGCGCCTTGGAGGCGTGCCGGGGCATGTGCCGCTGGCGACGACAAAAGGCGCAATCGAGAGCCTGACGATCGGATTATCGAATGGGGCGGCAGCCAATGGGCTTCGGGTGGTCGCGGTTGCGTCCGGCTTGACCCGTACCGCTCATATCACAGACGAGATGTACCGGCGGGCAAGTGCGATTGTACCGATGGGAATGATTGCCGAGCCAAGTGATATTGCCGATGCGGTATTTTTCCTGGCATCGGATCAGGCACGTTATATCACTAGCGCCGTGTTGACGGTTTCAGGCGGGCGTTGGTTTTGATTGGAGTATGGCGCACCCGAAAGGACTCGAACCTCTAACCCCCAGATTCGTAGTCTGGTGCTCTATCCAATTGAGCTACGGGTGCGTAGTGATCAGTTGACTGATCATGATGTATACTGGCGCACCCGAAAGGACTCGAACCTCTAACCCCCAGATTCGTAGTCTGGTGCTCTATCCAATTGAGCTACGGGTGCGTCGTGGGGCGGGTTCTACTGCGAGTTTCCCGACCCCGCAAGAGGGAAAAAGAATTTTTTTCAATCAATGATTTGGACGGGTCATGACGATATGGGCGCGGCATGTGGGCGCACCATAGATGCCCCCGATGGCATTGCCGACAGGATACCCATTGAACACGATGCTATAGGGTTTGCCCTGCGCATCCTTGAGATCAAGCTGCGCATGATAGTGGTGTGGGTCCGCCCTACGCACGCCTTTGAGAACGAGCGCGTTATCACCGGGCGTGAAGCTGATGGCCTTACTGCCAATCTGCAGGGTCGAGTCCGTGTTCGTCGGGCAGCTTCCCTCATCGGTCACCAGGGCCCCGGTCCAGAGACCGACCGGGTCCTTGCTCGGGGATTGAGGGGAGGAGCAGGCCGAAAGCGCCCCGATCACACCGAGGAGCGCCGCGCAGGGCAGGGGGCGGAAGCGGGAATGCGACATATCGGTCTCGTCTGAATGAAGGAATGGTGACATTTAGGCGGGCATAACGCGTCGTTTGGGATGACGATGCACGACGAACATCCTATACGATGCCCACAGAACTTGCCCATGCACGACGTGTTGAAAGAGCGCCATGACCGACACCGCCCCGCAAAACGCCGATAACCTCGACCTGCAGCTTCATGAAGATCGTATCCTGATCCTCGATTTCGGCAGTCAGGTCACACAGCTCATTGCCCGCCGCGTGCGCGAGAGTGGCGTCTATTGCGAAATCTGGCCTTTCACGGCGACAGAAGAGAAGATCCGCGGTTTCCACCCGCGTGGCATCATCCTCTCTGGCAGCCCGGCCAGCGTTCATGACGACAATGCACCGCAGATCCCCGATGTCGTGTTCGACCTCAATGTTCCCGTGTTGGGCATCTGCTATGGCCAGCAGGCCATGTGCGCGCGCCTCGGTGGCAAGGTCGAAACCCATGAGCACCGTGAATTCGGTCGGGCTCATATTGAGATTGCCGAAGACTGTGCCCTGTTCCGTGGTGCCTGGTCGCGCGGCCATCGTGAGCAGGTCTGGATGAGCCACGGTGATCGCGTCACGGCGCTTCCGCCCGGTTTCCGCGCTGTCGCGTGGTCGGAAGGGGCACCGTTTGCCATCATCGCCGATGAGGGGCGTCGTCTCTATGGTGTGCAGTTCCATCCGGAAGTGGTGCACACCCCGCATGGTGCCGCGCTGATCAAGAACTTCACGCATGAGGTTGCCGGTTGTAAGGGCACCTGGACCATGGCCGGCTTCCGCGACCTCGAAATTGCCCGTATCCGCGAGCAGGTAGGCTCTGGTCGTGTGATCTGTGGTCTGTCAGGGGGCGTTGACTCCTCCGTGGCGGCGAAGCTGATCCATGATGCCATTGGCGATCAGCTCACCTGCATTTTCGTCGATCCGGGCATTTTGCGCGCGGGCGAAGCAGATGAAGTGGTCAAGACTTTCCGTGGCCGTTTCAACATCAGCCTTGTTCATCGCGATGCGTCTGATCTCTTTCTGAACGCCCTGGCTGGCGTGACGGACCCGGAGGTGAAGCGCAAGACTATCGGGCGTCTGTTTATCGAGGTGTTCGAGGAAGAGGCCACGAAGCTGGGCGGCGCACAGTTCCTTGCACAAGGCACGCTTTATCCGGATGTGATTGAGTCCGTCAGCTTCACCGGCGGCCCTTCGGTCACCATCAAGTCGCATCATAATGTCGGCGGTCTGCCTGACCGCATGAACATGAAGCTGGTCGAGCCCCTGCGCGAACTGTTCAAGGACGAAGTGCGCGCCCTGGGTCGAGAGCTTGGTATTCCAGAAGCCATTGTCGGGCGTCATCCCTTCCCTGGGCCGGGCCTTGCGATCCGTATTCCGGGCGCAATCGATCGCGAAAAGCTCGATCTGCTGCGCAAGGTGGACTCGATCTACTTGGAAGAAATCCGCAATGCCGGGCTTTATGATGCCATCTGGCAGGCGTTTGCCGTGCTGCTTCCGGTCCGCACCGTGGGCGTGATGGGTGATGGCCGCACCTACGACCAGGCCTGTGCCCTGCGTGCCGTAACCAGCACGGACGGCATGACCGCTGAGGTCTATCCCTTCGATTTCGGCTTCCTGAACCGTGTCGCAGGCCGCATCGTCAACGAAGTGCGTGGTATCAACCGCGTCACCTACGACATCACCTCCAAGCCGCCGGGCACGATTGAGTGGGAATGATCCCTTACGGTCCTGGTACCACGCTGATTTGACGAAAATGAGAGGAGCGCCCTGTTTAGATGGGGCGCTTCTTTTACATTAGGCTGGGCCTTGGCATGTGCATTTCTGTTTGCACGATGCCTTACTCGAAAACAGGCTTCTCAACTCGACTGCTTGTTAGCTGATCGCTTGGTGGCATTAGAGGTGGCCCCGGTTTTTCGGACAGGTGGTTAAGATATAGACCGGCCTGAGAGAGGACGGTCTTATGGGTAAGGTTACGCAGAAACGGTATTCGGGTGAGTTCAAGTGTCGGCTGGCGTTGGAGGCGATCCGGGGCGAGCGAACGCTGGCAGAACTGGCATAGAAGCACGTCACTCCGCGCTAAGCGTCGGGGGCAGGAGCGAAGCGGTTTGCTGGCGTCGTCAAAGGCTGTGAGACTTCGGCCCTGTGGGCTATTCGTGAAAGCGCAGATTGAGCCGCAACATTGGTTTCTTGGGCCGCACGATGATGTCCGATCTTCAGATGCGCTCGAGGACGTGGGCACAGAATTCGAGACTCAAGGGCTAGAGCTGGATTGGACCTGCGTTTGCTGGGACCTCAATTATCGCCGGGAAGGCCACGCCTGGACGAGTTTCCAGTTCAAAGGGACTCGTTGGCAGCGGGTTAATGATTCTGCGAGACAGCGCTATGTGGCGAATGCCTATCGGGTTCTCCTTACCAGAGCACGTCAAGGCATGATCATCTTTGTTCCTGCAGGGTCCCCTGAGGATGTCACCAGGCCGGTGCACGCCTATGACGAAATCTACGAATTTTTGCTCGGCTGCGGATTTGATCCGTACTCATGAGGGGCTAAAACGAGGCGATCATCGTCTTTGTGATCATGTCGAACATTACCGGTAAGCGCCGCCATTCATGGTATGAGACCGCCCAGTGTTGGGTTTAGACATTCATGAGGAGGGTTAATTGCAGCAAGGGGTGACAGTATATGGAATCACGACCTGTGACACTGTGCGCAAGGCGCGGCGCTGGCTGGATGCCGAGGGTGTTGCCTATCGCTACCATGATCTGCGCAAGGATGGGCTGAGCGCTGAGGAGCTGGCGGACTGGGTTAAAGCTGTTGGGTGGGAAAAACTGCTTAACAAATCGGGGATGACGTTCCGTAAACTGCCTGAGACGGACAAGCAGGTCAGCACGGAAGCTCAGGCTGTGGCGCTGATGCTCGCGCACCCGACCGTCATCAAGCGCCCTGTTCTGGTGCGAAATGGGGCGGTGACGCTAGGGTTCAAGCCCGAGCTCTATGCGGCAGTTTTTGCGCCCACTTCCTGAGGGGAAGCGGGCGGAGAGGGTAAAACTCAGCCCTCCAGCTCGCTGTCCCAGTAGAGATAGTCGCGCCAGCTTTCATGCAGGTAGTTTGGCGGAAAGCTGCGGCCATTCTCCTGCAGGCGCCGTGTCGAGGGCTGCACAGGCCTGATGCGCGGGTGCATGCCGATCTCGGCAGGGAGTTTTGAACCCTTGATCAGATTGCACGGGCTGCACGCCGTTACGACGTTTTCCCAGGTGGTGCGGCCACCTTTGGCACGGGGGATAACGTGATCAAAGGTCAGCTCATGCGTGGGTAATCGGTCGTGGCAGTACTGGCAGGAGAAGTTGTCACGCAGGAAAACGTTGAACCGCGTGAAAGCCGGTCGTCGCGCTGTGGGAATATACTCCTTCAGCGCAATAACGCTGGGCACGCGCATGACGCAACTAGGCGAATGGACCTCGATATCGTCGTATTCACTCAGGACCGAAACCCGGTCGAGAAACACCGCCTTGACGCTTTCCTGCCAGGACCATAGCGATAGCGGGAAGTATGAAAGCGGACGAAAATCCGCATTCAAAACAAGGGCAGGGAAATGCTGGGCGCTGGCAAGCATCGATCGCATCCTCTTTTACAGGGCGGCACGATCGGATTATCTCAAGCGCGACGGGAAACCAGCGCCTATAGATACGCGCCGTCTGTCTGATGGCTTCGACTATTTCAGCTTTAGGTGATCAGGGCAAGCTAAGGTTTGATGACAGGATTTCGCACACGTTTTGCACCGAGCCCCACAGGTTTTCTGCATCTGGGTCATGTCGCCTCGGCTTGTCATGCGCGGGATATGGCGGGACATGACGGAACATTCCTGATCCGCATTGAGGATATCGACCCGCAGCGCTGTCTGCCTACCTTCACGCAGGCACTTTTGGACGATCTTCTATGGCTGGGGTTCGAAAGCGCGGAGCCTGTCATATGCCAGTCAGCTCATCTGCCTTACTACCGATCCATGCTGGAAACATTGCGCGAACAGGGGCTGGTTTATGCCTGCACCTGCTCAAGGGCCGAAATGCAGGCGGGTGCGGCAGGCATCGCGCCGGATGGGAGTGCCGTCTATGGCGGGCATTGCCGTGGTCGTTGCGGCCAGCTTGTGCCGGATCAGCCGCATGTATGGCGCCTCGATATGAAGGCAGCGCTAAAGCGGCTTGGGTGTATTCCCTCCTGGCAGGAAGGAGCACAACGCATTGAGGGGCGGGCGCAGGATTTTGGGGATGTCGTGTTGGGGAGGCGTGACCATGGCGTTTCATACCATCTCTGCGTCACATGCGATGATGCGCGTCATGGCATTACCTGCGTCACGCGAGGCGCGGATCTTTTCGAGGCGACCTCGGTACACCGCGTGTTGCAGGAATTGCTTGGTTTTGCGGCCCCGCTTTACGCTCATCACGGGCTGATCTGCGATGAAACCGGACGCAAACTGTCGAAGCGCGACGGTGCCGAGAGCCTGCGTGCCCTGCGGGAGAAGGGGATGAGCGCAACTGCCATTATCGCTCTGGCGCGCTCATCCATTGCCTGGACACCCTTTGTCGGTAAGGTGGATTACTCCGGTGGGTAGCTGTGCGGGTAGGTGATCTTGCTGGCCGGGCCGGGGGCGTGGGGGGCGCCCTTCTTGCCGCAGCCAGTGAGCATGAGCGCGCCTGCCAGGGCGAGGCCGAGAATCCGGGTCGTGCGGGTCATGCTGCGTTCTCCTCAAGGCGTGACAGCCAGAGCCCTGCTGCGCGGGCGACGTTCTCCGGCGCTGTGCCGCCCTCGCTGGTGCGCGAGGCCAGGGAGGACTCGACGGTCAGCACATCGAAAATGCTGGCATCGATCTGCGGCTCGACACCCTGCATTTCCTCCAGCGTGAGATCAGCCAGATCGCAGCCTTTGGCTTCGGCCATGCCGACCAGTCGGCCCGTGACATGATGCGCCGTGCGGAAGGGCAGGCGCGGCACGCGCACCAGCCAGTCCGCAAGGTCGGTCGCGGTCGCAAAACCGGCACCGGCAAGGGCGCGCATCTTGTCTGTGTTGGCGGTCATGTCGCGTATCATGCCATCCATCGCCGCTAGAGACAGGGTGGCCGCCTCGGTTGCGTCGAAAACAGGTTCCTTGTCCTCCTGCGTGTCTTTGGCATAGGCCAGAGGCAGGCCCTTCATTACCATCAGCAGGCCCATGAAATCCCCCGTGATCCGCCCGACCTTGGCGCGCACCAGCTCGGCGGCATCGGGGTTTTTCTTCTGCGGCATGATGGAGGAGCCGGTGGTAAAGCCGTCTGAAAGCCGTACAAAGCTGAACGGTGCCGAGCACCACAGCACCAGCTCCTCCGACAGGCGCGACAGATGCATGCCAAGCAGCGACAGAGCCGAGAGATATTCGAGGGCGAAATCGCGATCGGACACCGAATCGAGCGAGTTGGCGGTAGGCCGATCAAAGCCGAGCTGAGCCGCCGTGAAGCGCCGGTCGATCGGGAAAGATGTGCCTGCAAGCGCTGCAGAGCCCAGCGGACATTCGTTCAGACGTGCGCGGGCGTCGCGCAGGCGGTCGCGATCACGGGAGAGCATCTCGACATAGGCCAGCAGATGGTGCCCGAACGTGACAGGCTGGGCGACCTGCAGGTGGGTAAAGCCCGGCATGGCGTCAGCAGCGTGTTCCAGTGCCCGTGTCGCCAGAGAGCGCATGAGCGCGGTAACTTGCCCGCTGATTCCGTCAATGGCGTCGCGCACCCACAGGCGGAAATCGGTGGCAACCTGGTCATTGCGTGAGCGCGCTGTATGCAGGCGCTTGCCAGCCTCGCCGATACGATCGGACAGGCGTGCCTCGATATTCATGTGAATATCTTCAAGATCCTGCGAGAAAGGAAAATTCCCGGCTTCGATATCACGGGCAATGCCGTGAAGCCCGTCGCGGATCTCCTGTTCCTCGGCCGCCGTCAGCAGACCCACGCGGGCGAGCATGGCAGCATGAGCCAGTGAGCCGCGAATATCTTGACGCCACAGCTTGCGATCGAAATCGATGGACGCATTGATGTCGGCCATGATGGCAGCCGGACCGGCCGCAAAGCGCCCGCCCCATTGCGGATTGGCCAGACGTGCTTCGGTCTGGTTGGGAGTATCGCTCGATGGCTGAGGCTTGGTCTCGGTCACGGGGTTGTCCATGGCATGGGGATTGTGGTCAAGGTGGGCTAACCTAGTCAGTCAGCAAGGTGCGCGCAATTCATGAGCGAGCTTCTCCCTCTTCTCGGCCCTGAAGATCCGCTGCCCTACAGGGTAACGAAAGCCACAGGTGCATCGCCGTTCATTCTCGTGAGCGACCATGCCGGGCGTGAGGTACCCAGAGCGCTGGGGCGTCTTGGGGTGGAGGAGACCGATTGGGGGCGACATATCGCCTGGGATATCGGTATCCATGGGGTTGGTATGCAATTGCAGGCGCTGCTCGGCGCTGATCTGGTTGAGCAGGTCTATTCCCGTCTCGTGATCGACAGCAATCGCGCACCGGGTCATCCGACATCCATCCCGGCAGTGTCTGATCACACAACCATAGGCGCGAACGTGGCACTCAGTGCCGCCTGTCGGGCGCGCCGTGAGCGCGAAATACTTCATCCCTATCACGACCAGATCGCAGCATTGCTACGCCAGCGGCAAACGCCCGTGGCCCTGATCGCTCTGCATAGCTTCACGCCATGCATGAACGGGAAGGATCGTCCCTGGCATGTGGGGATCCTGCATCATCGGGATACGCGCTCGGCACGAATCATGCTCGACCTGCTGCGGCAGGAGGGGGATCTAAGCGTGGGGGATAATGAGCCCTATGTGCTGACCGCGACATCGGATTATACCGTGCCGTATCATGCAGAGCAGGGCGGTCTGCCCTATCTGGAGATAGAGATCCGTCAGGATCTAATTGAAAACGAGGCAGGACAGATATCTTGGGCACAGAGACTGGCGCGGCTGTTGCCGCTCTACTGGAACGCCATCTCGACGGCGCACTGAACCTGGCAGACGCCAAGGCTGAACTTGCGGCGC
>Ga0157362_1000232_pt1 | contig 17606 bp, 11 predicted proteins | sample AttlaeALBM3_FD_111480 | JGI IMG/M metagenome (GOLD analysis project Ga0157362, IMG submission 111480) | Fungus gardens microbial communities from leaf cutter ant in Ribeirão Preto, State of São Paulo, Brazil - Atta laevigata ALBM3 | ecosystem: Host-associated > Fungi > Mycelium > Unclassified ... | reverse complement strand
CTTTCATTAATTTACATTAAGTTGTCTTTTGAATGTAGAACTTTGCGCAAACACTAAAAAAATTATTTTTAAATTTTAAATCAAGAATATTTTTATTTTGTTTATGTTCGCTTTCGCGAAAATGCATGTTGACAACTAAATTTTACTGCAATCGACGAGTTCCTGCAGCATATAATTTCTATCGCTATCTCGATTACTTCGTGAAACACGATACGTGTACCTTGTTGCCGGACTTTACGAGTCGCCGCGATGAACAAAGACGCCAACGATGTCGTTGCGATACTCAAGGAGCTCGTGCGATTCACACGCGTGATTAAAAGTGGAAGTTACGAGTATCCGACATCGTTGGCCGACTGACTTCTCGCCGGAGCTGATATCGGACCGATCCGCGAAGCAGGTGGTTACGCGTCGAGAGGAGTCGGGCCTCACGGCGACAACGAAAACGATTACAGTGGACCCGAACACGAGAAGTAACGGTACTACCCGTACCGGTGAGAAATGAGAAAAATTCCAACCGCGAAAATTGCAGCGCATCGCAGTGACCTCGTCGCTTCTTCATCGCATCGTGAACAGTACAACCAAGCCCGTAACAGTACATCCTACATCATGATGACCGGGCGAGGCCGAGCCACGTGAGTCACATATCGTGAGTGCATCTCGTTGCGAACCATCGTCAACAAGAGCCAAGGCGAGCAGCTGGCACGATCTTCACCTGATATTTGTAATTGAGTCCTGCTAAACGGGTCACGCGGTCACTTTGATATTTATCGAATTCGCGTGCCACCAATGAGCGTTTTCGATCTCGTTTTCTCGTCTCTCGACATCTCCATCTCTCTCTCTCTCTCTCTCTCTCTCTCTCTCTCTCTCTCGAGTAATTAATACTGAAGCAACAGGAAATGTAACTGTTCCATCTTCCATCAATGGCTCTGAATCAAACTGGCTGGCCCTGAATCTTACATTTGCGATGGCGAGTAATTATTCCTTGCAATGTTTTTTCAGTGATCGCACCTGGGCTTTTAATCACGAGTAAACACACTACGTTATTTTGTAAAGAGTTCAGTTTATTTTCGAATGTTTATTTTTAACTCTCTGCGGATAGGATTTTAAAGACGCAATTGATGTTTTAACTTCTGATAAATAAATTTAAATCTATAAAAAAATAAAAATACAATCCTAATAAATTTCTATAATAATAGAAACTTATTGTTAAAACTTTTACCAATATGTAAGAATTTTTTCAGATTTTTATACAATCTAGAACATAAAAATCTGAAAGTCGAAGTTCGTAAATCTTAGAGTTCGAAGAATGAAAATTTTACTTTGTTGATGGAGAGATAATATTAACCATTTATCGAAACAATTTCTAAAGAGCAATGTCTTGAAACAATTATCAATTCACCTGCAGTGTATTGAAGAGAAAACAAGAGAAAAGCTAAATTATATTTGATTAAAAATTTTTCAAGCAGCGGATTCTCTTTGGAGTAATCGATGCTTGTTGAGAAAGCTTATCTTGAATGACTTGTGAATCAATTTAATTCTCATCTTACGGTTAAACGAGCGAATTTGAACGTGATTGCGGTGGTTACGAGGTTACAGTAATCGTTTGAAACTGTCTGCTCTGAGTTTCTGGAAACACAGTCAAACGAAATTTTAATCAACAGATTCTTCACAGCGATTACAATGTGCAGACAGAAGTTCTAATTTCTGAGAAACGATTTGACTACATTTAGCAATCGATGGCAAATAGTAGGTTCCCACTTCGCGTAATCGTTCTGAATTCAGAAGTCATTGCTTCGGAATTGCTAGCCTCACTCGATTCTTCGCGAAAATTGGACAAACGTCTTTAAATTAATGATTGGTTCGTTTCCTTTTGTGAGACGATTCTTAATTTCAGTCATTTCGGTTTTGTTATTAATCTGTTACGAGACTTCTTCAAAATGCAATTTTTCAGGCGAGAATTATGTCAATGTTCATTGTTATGCATCGTTACTTAAAGCGTACGTTGTAAATCAATAAATTGGCAGACCAATTTTTTTACTTTAGATTAATTTGTATGCTTGATAAAATGCTACTAATTTTGAAGTTATTTAAAAGAATTTTTTATGATTAAAACTTTGCATGAATTAATATGAATAAATATACAGGCAATATTAATTCTTTGTTAATCCTATAGTGCGAATTTGCACCAACACTTTCCTTTATAGCTGTAAAACTAGTCTTAAAAGAATGAAGAATTTTATAGTGCTGCCACTCGTCCGTAAAAAAAGTTGTAGCACCGTTACACTTTCCATACATAAAAACCTTTAGTATCCTTCGAGTCTTCGGGATATAAAATAAATTTAAACCTGTGCAAATTCGCACCCGTGTGACCTGTATAGCAGCATTTTTTTTTACCGAATCGTGAAAAAAGTGAGATTTTCTTTCTCCATTTCATTGTGAAATGTGTGTGTTTTGAAGAATATAAAACCTGTTTTCTACAATGTGCTTTTTGTTTCCTATTTTTTGTTTTTTGCTATTTTTATATTCTGTCTTTTTGCCTCTTATCCAGTTTTTGCTTTTTTTCAAAGTTATGTTTTTCGAATGACAGAAAACAAAAAACAGGATAAGAGGCAAAAAAATTAGATGTAAAGAATAGCAAAAAACGCATTGCAGAATAAATTTAAAAATATAAAGGCGACATTGCGAACAAAAATGAAGTGTTCTAAGTGTAAAAAACTTAAATGTAAGAAACTTAAGTGTTCCGATTACTGCTCCCCTCTCTTAACAATTACATAACCAGTAAATAATGTTTTAGTACGAATATTTGAAATATCATATTAAAAATTAAATTAAGTTCATTGTACTATAGAAGTGAACAAATTATTCTTTCTGCAAGGTTAATCATTCAAAGTTTGTTTCACACTTATTTCCGGTGCACTTTCTGAGAATTAAACTGATCGATCATTTAATCGCAGTTTGTTTCTACTTTCGTAGTGGACTACTTTCAAAGCGGATGATGTAATGTAACAAATAGGATCGATGTTGGATCTTAATGTTTCAGCAGGAAGAAGATCCGTTTGATGGCTGATTGTGCTACATACAGATTAAGTTGTCTCACGATATCGGAGCGGCTCCTTTGAATGAGAACGTAATCGTATGCAAGAGAAACATTGAAAGATAGATGTGAGAAGGAGATCGGATACAGGAGATCAAACGGATTCGAAACCTAAAGGGTCATAAAGAAAGTCATTTTCCGAGAGCGTAATCTTTTCTTTTTATTTAGTTGCCGATAGACCTTTAGATAAGATAGACGGATCTTGTAATTAAATTCTCAGTTGAATGTTGCTACCGGAGATAGATATGCTTTTATCAAAATATGCGTTTCTCTCGAGTCTCATATTATTATAAGAAGATTATTGTATAAGGATTTTATAAATTATGAACCTTTTTAAAAAGAGATAAACATTCTATTTTTTTTTAAATGTTAATTGTTACAGATTATTCTCATGTATAATTTATTATTTATATTTATTTTATTATACTTTATTCCACGTATGAAAGATTATAGTGACGTATTCTCTATTTTACAAGTACAAGATAAAATATAGATAAATTGTAAGTAAAAATTTCTATTTTACTTCTATCTCAGCCATTTCAGATATCTCTCATTTATTATGTATTATCAGTGTCGATTGAAGTAATTTAGTTCCAAAAACCATGGATGTTATTGGCCAACAGTCGGTCCCACACTTTCGATACGGAAACGACGTCGCGACGTCTCATCAGCGTCAACTGTGGACGTAAATCATGGAAAACGACGATTTTACAAACGGCAACGACCGCCCAATCTCAATCTGACTGCCGGCGCGGCCGATTTCGAAGTTGTTAAACTCATTTCCTCGCGGCACCATCCTCGACGACTTTCACCTCATCGGCCAGATTGAGCAGTAAAGCCTGTCAGCCTTATGTAAGTTCGGTCGCGCGCGCAGGCACTCCGTCTCAACAGCACGAGCTCGATTAATCGCCGTGAGCCTGTCCGTTGTATCGGCCTTCCGTAAATCGACCATATTGAGCGTATGACACGGAGCTTGTTGGTGATGAACACGACGTTGGCGATTTTTCTTACATAAGTACTCGGACTTAATATTCAGCGCACTATAAACCATAAATGGAAATATAATTAATTTAAAATTCATATTTTAAAATATATTATATAGTCAATGAGAGTGAGAGAGAGAGAGAGAGAGAGAGAATAAATATGTAACAGATAAATATTCATTCATGCAGTTTTTTAAGATAATTATTGAATCCTTATAACAACAAAAAATGCATTAAAATGCAAATTAATTTGAAACATAGCACGTTCTTACAAGAATGATTGAAATATCTAATAATTTAGCTAATAAATATAGATTTGAAAATAATTTTAGATCATAAAAATAATTATGTTCAAACTAAAACGCTAGAAAGTTAAAACTTCTTGCAGTATTGTCATCAACATTTGAGAATTCTATATATTTATTTTGATGGTTCAAAAAAATTATTTTTAAATTTATATTTTGCCAAATTTTTAGATATTTCAGCAACACCTTTTTCTTTCCAATAAGACTTGTATCAATTAAATTAGCGATTTTGCTTATAAGATATTATGACATTGTTATTGCTAACGTTTGTACACGTAACACAGGCAAGCGCTGTATTACTTCAATCGATAGGAAATTGACGTAGTTGTTTGATATTTCACATAGTCAAACGTAGTGATAACTTCACCGTCCATTCATGCAATTCGCTCAAAGCGGAAGGTGATTGTTTCGTCGCGTGATAAGCGTCTCTGGAATTCCGGGTGAGTGTTTGAACTACGTTACTCAGCTCAATGAAATGCTGTCTGCGTCAGGGTGAACTGCGGCTATCGATGTTATTTTGCTCGTACCAGCGGTAAACACATTGAAAGTTGTGCTCATATCGTTGAAAGACACGTGACTGACATTCGCCCGAAGCGACTGACGTGTCGAAACGAGAACTAGTTCTTCTAGATAGAAAAGGTTCAACGACACGTATCCTATCTCTGACAATTGCTATTGAAGGCACTAGATAGTCCTTAATTCTATGAAAGATTGTAATTCACGTATTAACATTAGGGAAAAAAGATTAACACACTGGTAATTAAAGGCTCGTTTAATGCCTCGCGGCAGTCTACGAGGATCAGTATACCCGCATAAAAAGATTTCCGCAGCTGGCACGTAAGGCGTGTACGTCACGAATACGGCTTCAACATTGTAGCATGTGAAAAACGATGAGAGTTATTACTAGCCGGGCGTAAAAGGTAACTCTTGATCCTACATTAGCCCAGCGGTAAGCCGAGCCCGGGGGAGGGGAAGGGGAGAAGATAAGTACGAGAAGAGTGACGAAGCAAGCGAAGAAGTGGAAGACTTCGCGGCCTTAATTACGATTGGACGTACACTCTGCGGAATCCATAGAATATACGTAGCCGACGCATAAGATGATTTAAAGCATGCCACTATATTTTATGTAGCGAAGCACACGTTCGAGATCCGTAACGAATTAACGTCAGCATAATAATAATTATCCTGCCCATATCGAAGAATCGTATCGAAGTTTTTGCGTTTACACTTTTCTGGAACTTTTGTGTTTTTCGATTTAATTGCAAATACCAAGATAAATTACAGCCTTGACCATAAGTATGAAGCACTCTTGCAAAACAACGTAAACGTTGTATATCTAACAAAAAACAAGACAATTCTAGTGAAAAAAATTATTTTTATAACAATTTTAATATTTTTTAAAATTTACTTAATTAGACTCTATAACGAACCTGATTAACAGTTTTTATAAATTATAATTCAATTTATTGTCATGTACAAAATAAAACGTTTCAACTTCTTTAGTCTTCTTCAGTTACTCATATAAAATCAGTATTTCTTTTTGTGCCCATTTTATCTCAATATAATTTTATTTTAATTTTGATTCAACTCGTCATCTTTTGCTAGTTCTACATGGAGAGAATTTCTTAAAAATTTACCTTGAAAATATAATAGTTATATAATATAATATTTGAAAAATTTTTTACCATGTATAATACTTCAGTAAAATTAATTAAGTTTATTTTATATTTTATTATATTTCTATTAATGAATGAGAGAAATTTACGTAACATTTTTCGAAATACATTGTTGTCCCAAGACTATCACATTTTTAGGATAAATTCTAAAAAAAATTGTCTCCGTATAAGAATTAGAAAAAGATGGAAGATCAATCGAACCGAAATTAAAATTAATTCTACATTGATAGAGAAACGGGTATTCGTTCCCATATTTAATATTTTGTTAATTCATTTTTTGCTCTTATTGTCGCCATTTCCAAGAAAATGCAAAAAATTGATGATATTTTGTAAGACTGTATATCAAACTAAATATTTTCGGGTGAACACTCGCAGAATGTTTCTTCCCTCAATGGGACAACAGAGAAAATCAAACGTATACCATTAATAATTGGAGATTTCACAGAAGTGTCACTTTCATTTTACAGCCTTTCTTAAATGAACGTAATCACGTACAGTGACTTTCAATGAGACAAGCTGGTAACAACGCTCTCGAGGAGAGCTTCATTCGCACTTTCTCTCGTCTGAGGAAACATGAAGTTTCGCATAATCGTTGCGACTGTTTCGCCCGATAAAAATTACAGTCTAAGCTTTGAAGACTCGCGCGGTAGTACTTCGAGATTAATAACTTGCCGATTTTTGACTTCATCGCGCGCATAGTATAATTATTCAAATTGTAGCGCAAGGGTATTCTCCCGCGGTAGATTCCTCGAGCAGCACGTGAAGAAGACGTAGAAGAAGTTCGGTAAAAAGACAGAAAAGTAACGAACGTTGCCGCCGGCGACCGACGTTAGAATAATGTAGGCAGCGTGCGACGTAAATACTATGCACAGGGTGGCACAAGTGAGACGGGGATGCGACCGCGAGAAGGATGCACAATGAAGGCAAGATGAAGATAAACAGTGAAAAATGCCTCCTCGCAAAATACAGACGAGATTGTGCCACCTTGCACAGACGTAACTCCGCGCGAAATGAAATAAGAAACACGCGACGAAATTGCAGAAGCTCGAAGTAATCGCGACATGCGAAAATAAACGGACGTGATTCTGATTTCTTCCATGATGGAGGTTCTTTGAGGCGCCGAAAGTGTCGGCGAATTGCACGATACAAGATGTAGACAGGCTTTATTAATCGTGATGTGCGTCCCGCTGCTGATAATTAGATGGGTCTGATGTATTCGTTGAAACCTGAATTTCGCTTTTAACCATGTAACTGATATCGTTCTTAATTTTATGCTAAATGCAAGCACGTAATAGGAGCGGTAATGAGACGGTTAAAAAGACACTCGGCAGACTTTTGCCTAAAGAGATACGAAAAAGTAAACCAAATGCGAGGACGCTTTCATAAGGTTTGAATCTTGCCTCCATTCGACGTAATTTGTGTGCGTGCGCAAAAGTCATAAAATCATGCTCTGAATATAATGAAACACATAATTCGAAATTTACGATCAGCCAGCAGAATACTTGAAGAATGTTATCGCGATCCACTTTTGCAATTTATTTTATTTTGCGATTTAGATTTCTGTGCTCCGCCACTATCTAACTTTATAATGATCTTTAATATTCAGACTTGACATTATTTAATGCAATAAGAAATTATTGAAGCAAGGCTAAATATCAGAAATATAAAGGGAAAAACGAAGAGAGAAAAAAATACGATATACGATTTTCTTTAATATACAGAAAATGCAGTATGCGGGCAAAAACGATCTTTCGTTATAATGAGAATACTTATTTACATCAATGTTTTTTTAATAGCTACAATTCTTACAAATTTTATTGAGTTGCAATAATGTCAAGACAAGGTTGCAGCTGACATTAAAAATATTATTAGCAGTGCTTTCGTTGAACATTTTAATTTGTGAAGTTATATTCTCAATCTCTTATCGGTTGACAACAAGAAATTGATGATACAATATTATTTTCGCGTTATATCAGAATAATTTGTTAACTTTATTTATGAAGATTATATTAATATTATATATTATATTTAAATATACAATGTAGATAATAAAGATGAAATTATATACGTAAATTTACGTACAAATTATATTAATATGTTATGAAGTGGAAGCATAATTCCAGCTTGTTTATTTAATTTCTTATTCTATAGGCAGTATTAATCATCGATTCTTATATTAAAAATCGTTTAAGTAACTCTTAAGATGTCATAAATCAATCAGAAATTATATGTATTATCTTAAGAATTAAGTTATATATTACTTAAATGGTCTTGAAATAAGAATGGATATGAATACCTAACTTATTTGTGAGATAAAAGATTTTTGATGTTTGAAAAATATCCCCATTAACAAAAAATAAATTTTTATAAAGTAGTTTATATTTCAAATCTGATATATTACAAAATTTATTGAATTTTAAATTTAGCCTCACACGCGATTATCAAATCTGACAAACTAACTTTCGATAAAACAATAATGGCACGTTCTACGCGAATTTTTTAAATAACAATGCTTATGTAAAATCACCAGGAAACATTTCTTTATCCATATATAGCTGTCTTGTCGCGATCATTCAATTCCATTACAAAAAGAGTATTAATATATTACCATGGTATATTATACCGGTTTCGCGACCTACTCCAAGGATACCGGCGTAATTCGCCACGAGAACGAGCTTACGAAGAAGAAGAAACATGGTAGCTGCGAAGGAAAAACGGAAAGAGAGAACGACGTGGACGGCTCCCTCAACAACGCCGTCGGCATTATAGGGTGCCTGCAAGACGCGGACAACAATGTGGCCCGTGCTGCGTACAATAGCCTCCGCATTATGTGCACAACGCAGCGATGGGGCAGTGCTAAGGTTACATTACAACCGGCTGGTTGCCTCTTCCTCTCACAAAGAGGAACCTCACGGCACAATGAGATCAGTGAAGAAGAGCACGCCCGTGCGTGTGTACGCGCCTCGCACACGCACGCAATACGCCACGCTCGTGTATGCCGACCTAGCGATGGGGTGAAACTGATGTCGTGCTGGAAAACTCTGTTGGCGATAAGTGCACGAAGATAAATAATCAGACATTCAAATAATCATATTACATGAATAAAACTATGAAACAAGTTCCTTTGGAGTAATTATAATAATAAAGATCAATCTTTCTTAAAATTCTTAATTCTAATCGGTAAGTCCAATAGACCCGAACATTTTCTTCAACCATGGTGTAGAAAATTGTTTATAATAAATTCACAACTTTACATAATTTTAAATTATGTCACTTTATTCCTGGGATTTTGTCTTTTGACCATCAAAATAAAAAAAAATTCGATGTTAATTATGAGCAAACATACATTAATTTGAAGTATACTAAATCCCAATTAATTTACTGTAAGCAAATGTTTACTTGATACTATTAAATAAAATATATATATATATATATATATATATCTCGAGATTTAATAACTTTTTTCAGTGTACTCACATACAGTTATACTTATCATTTTCATTCCGATTACAAGAATTGCTAAATTTAAGGTTTAATTCGAACAATTTGTCGATCGTCAGAAGTAAAGCTTGCACGAGAATTCTCGCTCGACCCTATCGCTGCACCGCATGCGGTCCGTTGCAACGCGTGTTTCCACCGTGTGGTGGGGTCGGCTTCCAGGCCTGAGAACGTTCCCACGTTCCGTAGCACGAGCCAAGAGTATACAACCGGAAGAATTTCGGAGGCGAGGCTACCCATTCTGCGCCGAGGAGGAAAGAGATGGACGGAACCTCGCGAGTAAAGAGATGGAAAGAAATGATGGACGACTATGAAAAGGGAGGGATTGAGGATAGCGTCTTTGCGAAGTAGAGGTCTGTTCCGCGGAAGTGTTCCGACGAATTAGCATCGACGATCTCGTATCTTCCTTCGTGTCGACAGACGGGGTCGCTGGGAAGAAGCGCGAAGAGGCTCGGGCACGTCGAAGCGAAGGAAGTCGAGGAGCGTCGAGAAAATCCCCTTGAAGAGACTTCGGATCCGGTAAATATTACTGTAGCTCGAAGTGATGGGATCGAGGATTGTTGCTTTAGCCTAAGGAAAATACATTGATCGTTTATTTGTACTGCTTTGCTTTATGCGGTTGGAGAAGGCAGAGAGGGATAAACTCTGAGCTGTTATAATTCACGTTACTTCATTGATCCCGATTGATAATAAATTATAAGCCGTAATGTTTAAACAAGCCCGTCGGCTTGATTATTTCCTAGAATATCTTTCTATATTTTTTTACAAGACTCGATCGATTATTATTGTATATTTCTTGCATACCGCTCTGTGATATATTTAACTAATAATAATAGATAATCAATGTTTCTTTAGATGAAAATTGTCGATTAATCACTATTTGCGTGAAGACTGCAGCTGTTGTTAGCTGTTATTATTTAACTCGCGCGATAATGCAGCTGTGATTTTATAAATTTATTATTACCTTTTTTCTCTTTGTCAACATGTTATTTGTCTCATTATAATATTATCAATATTTTTTATATTGAATAATTAAATTGATATTTTGTGTAGGTTTTAAATCGTAACTTGCTTTAATTAAAAAATTTAGTTAAAAAAAATAACTTATAAAAAATTAGCGATTAAAAAATATTATATTGCACATTACAAAAAATTAAATTACAAGTTAATATTATGTATTCTAATTATTATCATGTACTATCTAATCGTAATAATATTATAATATCCTCTATCGCTCATACATGCATCAACGTTATACTTAATTAATGTCACGTCGATCTTTCGCTTATTAAGCCAATCAGATGCTTCCCGAGTGTTCAAAAAAATTTCAAATCCTTATAATTTGACCATCTCTAATTAACATGCTTGACAACCTATTATACAACCAAAATGTCGACTTAATGGTCGCGTGTAATGTTAACTCGAATCATGATGAATCTCTTCCTGGACGTATCTCTTCCTTTCTTTCTTTTTTATTCTCTTCCCCTTCCCTCCCCCCTTTTTTTCTCTCCTTCGCTCTTGAGGTCAAGACTTCCTTGATCTTTCGATGAAGGAAGCGCACGATTTGCTGCGGACCGACCGACGAGTGCACAAAAAATCCATACCCAGAAACGAATTACGAACTTCATCGTCGGGGATCACGTAAGGACGCGTTCTCACCGCGAGAATATCAACGTTCATTTCATTCGCCGCCGAATGGTGAGCGGGCGTAACAAGTTGTTAACGTGGGGCAATAATACGTACCCGGTGTCCCGGCGGTAGCGCCGCATCGGCGCGGATAACGCTCGTTTCGCCGGGGCTTTAACTGGCGAACGCGCGTACCGCCGCATCCGGCTTGTATGACCAATCAATGTAATTATCCTACCGGTCTTCTACCGGCGCGCGGTCGCTCCTGCCTTATTTTCGTCCGTCGACGCACCTACTTACCGCGCAGAAACTATGATTCAAGAGAGGAATTGATAATGATAAATAAGACGTAGCAAAAGAGGGAGAAAGAAAGATAGAGAAGATAGAGTTTGGATTGAGAAGAAAGAGAGTAATGTGGAGCGACAAATATTCAGACAAATAGAATACGAAGATACCTTCTAAATAAAGTTGGGATTAAGTGCGATTTTTACGGCTTCGTCAGTCAAAGCGTTTTTTATTTTACTGCTACTATTTAAAGTCAGTTAGTAAACTTTATTGTATGTTTTTATCAATAAATAAGCAGGGAAAAAAGTTTTGTGTTATTATTATTTTTTAATTTATTTTGTATATTAAATAAGAAAATTGTATATTAAATAAAAAATGACTGGATCCGAATATATATTTCGAAAGTTCATCTTGCTATTAGAAGATTAATAATAAATACGTGACACATGCATGGACTAACGAAATTGCTCAAGGATATCTAGAAGCCTGGCATTTTGCCAGAATAAGATATATGTTGCGAGCGTTTTGAAACAGTTTCGTTGAAACCTCTTGTATCGCAGTTAAATGTCAACGAGAGAAGTGTTTCAATCTGTATCATAGTGCAGTACGGAAACGAAGATAATTGCTGAAAAAAACCTGATGTAAGAAAAATATTATCTAAAAGATGATAGAATTACGACACTTATATTATTTTTTTGCTACAAAATACTAAGAGAATAATATTTAGTGATATCTCATTTAAAAGGGAAAGAGAGGAAGTAGGCTTTGTTATTTACGATAGACTATTTTAAAATATTATTTTTATAACACAGTTATAACTGCGTTATATATTTTTTTATTATTTCTCATTGTTAAATACTGACAGAGAGAATAATATTCAGTGATCTCATTCAAAAGAGTGAAAGAGAAAAAGTGGATATTCTAAAATATTATCTTTAAGTTCACACTATCTTTTTGTGAAGAATTTTAGTGATTAACCATTCTTTTAAAATCGAAGACTTATCTCCCAAAGATTCTCACTTACAAAGATATGGCGAACGTCTTCCGAGAGAGCAGGGTTTCTTCTTGAGTTTTAAAAATTCCTGCGACAAAACATTCCACTGGTATCAATTTCCATCGCAATCACAAACAAATCGGCGATTAAGCGACCGTATGCCTGAAAAAGCGGATTTTTCTTTTTCCTTTTAAGAAGACGACTCATCGTGGTAATATCCGGATCGCGCGCGCGCGCGCGGATGCCTTCGAAGCGACTAGCTACTTTTGCGTTTAGACCCAAAGGCTCGTAAATACTCAGCCGGCTCACTCAGCGGGGCCTTATTTGGGATATCGGCTTCCAAAAGGGCTAAACATCTCGTTAAGTCTCACAAGCGAGGCCCGTCCAAGTCCAAGAATGGGCGGATCATTAAGAACGTACGTTTATAATTCAAAACATCGGCTCCTGGGCTCCCCGCTCCGATTGCATCGGAACCGGTTGTCAGAAAGAACCCTCGAGAGATTCTCTATAATATCAGATTGATCTCGAGGATGGAATATATGCAAAACTCTCTCAAGTTACGCAAATCTTTGAAGAGCAGGAAGAGATCATAGGTTAATTATAGTCAAAAATTCAGAAAATATACTGGATAGAAAGGATACAATACGTCTACAGAATAGAAAGGTGACTTTAACTGAGAACTCAGAATTTTTTTCCCACGTAGAAGAATTTATAACTAAATCTAGTGATAACCGTCCGTTATCTTCTAGATAGAGCTGCCATATAGAAGAGATTCATTAAAACTTTTTAAGAATTTTTTTCCAAATAAATTTTTATAATAGCGATTCGTATGACGTAATGCAACAGAGGCAATCTAACAGATGATCTTGTATAATCGCGATGAGACAAGAAGCGTGGGCGAGCCGCGTACGTGATGTTTATTTCTATTGTTCCACGCGAAGAGGAACGCGAAATGGTCCAGTCCACGACACGGCGTTGCCAAGACGTGATTCACTCCGAGGAAGTGCCGGGAGTGCTGCCGACACGCGCGTACACGTGCACTACGTCGGTGGTAATCCGACGTAAATCAACAAGTGTCATGCGCCTCGAGCGCGGACGCGCGAACCAACAGCGGTGTTTAGATGTCCTATAAATATTGTTTCTTCGATTGAAAACATCGTTATCTTAGTCCGCAGGCACGATCGAATAAACACTCCTCTTACAGACATTTTTCTCTAAATTTTTGTATTTCAATGTATAATAATTGTGAAAACGCACTGAAAGAAAAATTGGTTGCTACAACAATTTAGATAGTAAAATATGGCATAGCATTTTTAATCGGCTGCAGCAATCAGTTTTTGATTGTAGCAGCAAATTTTTACTTGTGTTAGTCTATCCGCAATGTCAGTATATAATTTCGATTTTACTATCTAAATTGATATAGCAACCAATTTTTTCTTTCAGTGCACGATTATACAGTATACATCTTTTAAGCCTTAAACACAATGCAAGGCAACAGCGATAAAAATATCAAGAGGATGTTATAGAAATAAGCGATATATAATTGTTGCCTCTCGTTGCACAATGCTGCGAAAGAAATAAAATATTCCAACCAATCTAATTTCGTATATAGACTGTAGTATATTCTTACATCCGCTCAAGGTTATAGCACATATAAATAGAATGAAAAATCTAGACGCTGATTGGTAGGCTATAAGGCGATAAATACAGAATTCCAACTTGTCGGAAATTTATCGCTATTGTTTCTTATTCCGTGTTTTTATGTGCACTGATATGCATTCTCGTATGTTGGATTCTTCTGTCGCTTCTTTCTATCGCTGTTGCTTCGCATTGTTTAGGGCTTTAGTCTCAGTTTTTTATTTTCTGATTAACTTCTGATTAGGCTTAATCTTCTGAAGGTTTCTAGATATGGGTTAATCTCTAAAATGATGGTTTTGTAATGAGTAACTTTTAAAGTTATCTTTTATCATATTTGCATTATATGCAAAATCAGTTTTATCTATTGTATGTGTTATTGAATAAAGGTATATAATATATTTTCATACAACAGAAAGAAGGTATATCAGTCATTGAAAATTACAAACGATTGGCAAATGATATCTCCAAATGACTCTGAAATCTCGCGAGAAAGTTTATTTTCTCTCGCTATGTTTCAATCTAGCCCATATCCTCGCGAAGTGGCATCCTTCGTAGATTCAATCGCGATAATCTTTATCTCCGGCGCGAGGATCGAGGCTCGCGCCGCTCTACCGCGCGACGGATCGCGCGAGTCGTCCTCGTGCTGGTCGCGCGTCGTGGCGTGTGCTCTCCTCTTCTCGCCTCTCGCCCGTGTTTCTCGGCGCGGTTTGGCGCGTCGTGTTGTGCCAGGGCACCGCGTGCAGGTGTGTTCTCGGTGAGCAAAGTGTCCCCTCCCGTGCGCGCGCGCGAGCGTACGCTCTTCGCTCGCAAGGAGGGCCCCCTCCCCTCCTCCTCGGCCCGGCAGGCGTTAAGCGGCACAGAACCTGTGCAGGCCCCAACAGGCCCCCCGATCTGTGGGAACGCTCCGGCCCGCGAGCTTCCCACGATACGCCACGGCTGCTGCTGGCTGGCCGTGCACGCGGGCTGCAGGGTTCAGCATACCGTGCCCCTCGGACCCCTCCGTCACCCAGCTGTGGGGCGCAGGACGACGGCGGCACGGGTGGGGCATCACGCGGCATATAAATAACGGGTTGTACCCCACCAGCGCTTCAGAACCGTCACGAATACGTACGGACTCAGACGCACTCTCGGCACTCCGAGAACAGCGAGACAGTACTATTCGAATAGAGAATAATATAAACGTCGAACGTTTTCGATTGTGCTTTCGATTTCGAACTATTTCCGATTTAGAGATATACATTAACAAGAGAGCACCACGGATTCCTCTAAATCCTTGATCGGTGATTCAATCCGGAATCAAGACGCAAGACATCCGCAGAAGAATCCACTCTCACTGGACTCAGTTATTCCTTGTTTTGTGACCAGTGACAATATAAAGTGTGATCATGTCACCGCACACGGGTTACACGCCGGTCAGCGGCATGGAGTACGAGGAACCAGTGTCACGCACTTATCAATACCGCAAGGTGATGAAGCCGATGCTGGAGCGCAAGCGACGTGCCCGTATCAATCGTTGCTTGGACGAGCTGAAGGATCTGATGGTGACTGCACTGCAGGCCGAAGGTGAGAACGTGGCAAAGTTGGAAAAGGCAGACATCCTTGAGTTGACGGTGCGTCATCTTCACACGCTACGCGCCGCCAGGAGACTCACACTCACGCCGGAGAATAGCTACGCCGACCGATTCCGCGATGGCTTCACCCAGTGCGCCCAGGAGGTGTCAACCTTCCTGTCGACGCCGGTCGCTGCAGCGGTGCATCCCGCCGCGGGTGCTCAACTCATGCGACACCTCGGTGGCTGCCTTCGACGACTGGAGGGTCCAGCTGGTACCAAGCATGCACTGCCGACGGCAACCTCGGCAACTGCGACGAAGATGGCTCAAGCGCCGACGGGTCAGACAAACGTGCCCCAGAACGTGTACACTCCTCCGCAGAGCCCTGTCAGTGTCGCGAGCTCCTCCGGTGAGTCTTCGGAGTCTTCCAACGCAGTCTGGAGACCCTGGTGATGAGGCAATCAAATGACAAACACCATCTCGAGATATCCAGAATGACGGAGAATCAAGACGGACAATCCAACGGACAATGACGAAGGATCCTTCCGCTGATGGCATCGCGAGGAGGAAAACGACGAATCGCTGTCTTCCAAAAGAAACTTTTGCGAAGTCTCATTGAGAATTCTTTGAGAACTTTTATTTCTTTACGCGGTTTACTCGGTCGCATTGTATATAGGTGATTAAAGCTTTAAGTGACGTCTGTGATAGGGTTCCATTTTGTACCTGAGATGACTATTTTCTTGTAAAACATAGCGACTATTATATAGATGTTAACTTGTTATGTTTAAGAACTTTTTTCGACGTAAAGTCATCCGGCATCTCTGTTGAGATCGTCGGATAGTATCATCATCATCATCATCAATAAACGTCTTGTTTCAATGATAAATGATATCGAATCACCACCCACAATATATTCCACATCCTTCTCTTCTTTATTAATCTTCTTATAATGACGGAATCATAGATATATGAAAAGGCTACATGACACAGCGAAAAGCGCTACTTCATTCAAAGAGTACATTCCTATTTATATGATAAAATTCAAATTTATAACTTCATATGACGAAATTTAATATACTTATTTGTGCAAATTATTGTAGATAAATTAAACGAAAAAATAAATATAAAAGATCTATTGCAACTTTTTTAATGATTTAATAATAAACTAATATTTATATTCAAGCTAATGATAATAGTGACAGAATTAATACATATATTTTAAATGTAGAATACATTACGCAAAAATAATTTGCATAATTTAACATAGTTATAGATTTTACTCGAGTCGAATGAATTTAATTAATCTTGTATTTTATATTAAATTTTTAAAGTTATCCAAATTACAGTATGTCGCAAATCGTATATTGCAATTAAAAAATTTAATATTTGTTATAAACAAATTATAAGTTAATTAAACGGAGGAAAAAGAAAAAAGTCTGTTAAAGCTGTTATTGATAATGGCAAAAGAGTCATTAAATATATTTCGAAATATAAAAAGAAGGAAAAATTAATATTCACATAATATTCGATTCATTTCAATTAGGTATTTATTTATTAATTTATTTAAAAGCATTTATAAAAATAGCAGCATATATAAAAATAATCCGCATAGTTTATAACTAGTAACAGTTCAATTGCTCGATTTGAACAGATTTAATTAATCATTCACTTTATTAATAAATTTTAATACACAATAATGATCGAGATTAAATATATCGCAGTAAATCGGATCATATTTTCACGATTAAAATTCTTGCACTTTAAACGATTTTTTAAAAATAAAACAATTAAAATTTATATTTTATTCGTTAATTTTATTTAATCGTTTCTTTTCGTCATAACTGCATTTTTTTCCATACTAATTTATTTTTTGTTAGTTTGAATTTACTCTCAAAAATTTTATTATGCTACTAAGCTTCTGAGTATTTAATAAGCTAGCTTTGAACTCTACATACTT
>Ga0157362_1000231_pt1 | contig 17627 bp, 17 predicted proteins | sample AttlaeALBM3_FD_111480 | JGI IMG/M metagenome (GOLD analysis project Ga0157362, IMG submission 111480) | Fungus gardens microbial communities from leaf cutter ant in Ribeirão Preto, State of São Paulo, Brazil - Atta laevigata ALBM3 | ecosystem: Host-associated > Fungi > Mycelium > Unclassified ... | reverse complement strand
TTCTCTGTGGCAAGACCGCGCAAAAAACACAACATTCAAAGAAGGAAGTCTGGCTATGCTCGCCAAATTAACCCGCCTGTTCCCGCTGTGGGCCGTGCTGCTCTCGGTCGCCGCCTACTATTCGCCCGGCACCTTTCTCGCTATCGGGCCCTGGGTCAGCTGGCTGCTGATGCTGATTATGTTCGGCATGGGGGTCACGCTGAATATCGATGATTTCAAACGCGTGCTGGTGCGCCCGGCGCCGGTGATCGCCGGCACCTTCCTGCACTATCTGGTGATGCCGCTCGCCGCCTGGGCGCTGGCGAAGCTGTTTCATATGCCGCCGGATCTCTCCGCCGGTATGATCCTGGTGGGCAGCGTGGCCAGCGGCACCGCGTCGAACGTGATGATCTATCTGGCGAAGGGCGACGTTGCGCTGTCGGTGACCATCTCCTCGGTCTCCGCGCTGGTGGGCGTGGTCGCCACGCCGCTGCTGACGCGCTTCTATGTCGATACCCATATCCAGGTGGATGTGGTGGGGATGCTGCTCAGCATCGTGAAGATCGTGGTGATCCCGATTAGCCTGGGGCTGATCGTCCACCACAGCCTCAACGGTGTGGTGCGCCGCGTAGAGCCTTATCTGCCGGCGTTTTCTATGCTCTGCATTCTGCTGATCATCAGCGCGGTAGTGGCGGGCAGCCAGGGCTTTATCGGCTCGGTCGGACTGGTGGTGATCGCCGCGGTGATTCTGCATAACGCTATCGGCCTGCTGGGCGGCTACTGGGGCGGCAAGCTGTTCGGTTTCGACGAGTCCACCTGCCGCACGCTGGCGCTGGAAGTGGGGATGCAGAACTCGGGTCTGGCGGCGACGCTGGGCAAGCTCTACTTCTCGCCGCTGGCCGCGCTGCCGGGCGCGCTCTTTTCGGTGTAGCATAACCTGTCCGGTTCGCTGCTGGCGGGCTACTGGTCCGGCAAGCCGATCGACAAGAAGTAACGAGACGGGGGCCGCGCGCCCCCGCTTTATTCATACTCCCGCTCGTCCTCCGGCTGCTCCAGCACCGTATAGGCCACGCTGCACAGCAGCGAGTTAAGACGCTTCATATCCCCCAACAGGCCGAGATGCAGCGAGCTGGTCTCAATGCTCTGCACGTTTTTTTGATGCAGACGTTCGACATGGGCATGGGAGAAGCGGCGGATCAGAATACGGAAACGATGCTTGGCGCGCCGCAGCCGCTTCGCGCTGGTAACGTCGCGCGACAGAAACACCGACAGGCTGAGGCGTAAATTCGCCAGCAGCTGCTCCTGCAGGGTCTCCAGCTCCTGAATGCCTTCTGCCGAGAAGGCGCGACGCGGCGTCAGCGCCTTATCCGCCACGTCGCCGCTCATGCGTTCGATAATGTCGCCCGCCTGTTCAAGGTTCAGCGACATCTCGATGATTTCGCCCCAGCGGCGCGAATCCTCTTCTGACAGGTCCTCTTTAGGCATGCGCGCCAGATAGAGCTTGATGGCGGTATAGAGTACGTCTACGTCGTCGTCCAGCCGCCGCACCGTGCGCTCTTCGCGCACTTCGCCATGCACCACCTTGTTAAACGCCTCCAGCATCATCTCCAGCACGTCGCCGATGCGCAGCGCCTCGCGCGCGGCGTTGACCAGCGCCAGCGCCGGGGTATCCAGCGCGCTGCGATCCAGATGGCGCGGTTTCAGCGTCATCTCCGTTTCGGCGTCGTCACGGATTAGACGGGTACAGAGCCGCGCCATCGGATCGGCAAAGGGCACCATCACCAGACAGCGGATCAGGTTGTAGAAGACGTGGAAGAAGATCACCAGCTCTTCGTCGTTGACCGGCAGCTTATCCAGCCAGGGCGCCAGCAGGTTGATAAAGGGCAGCACCGCCAGCGAGCCGAGCAGCTTGAACAGCAGGCTGCCGAGCGCCACCCGCTTGCCTGCGGCATTCGAGCCGCTGGCGTTGAGCATCGCCAGCAGGCCGCTGCCGAGATTGGCGCCGATCACCAGACAGAGCGCCACCTTAAAGGAAATCACCCCTGCGGCGGTCAGCGTAGCGGTAATCAGCACCGCCGCCAGGCTGGAGTAGCTGATAATGGCGAACACCGCGCCAATCAGCGCATCAAGCAGGATATCGCCGGTCAGGCTGGAGAAGAGCACCTGCACGCCGGACGCCTGGGTTATCGGTCGGGCGGCGCTGACGATCAGCTGCAGCGCCAGCAGGATCAGTCCCAGCCCAATGCTGGCGCGGCCCATCTGCCCGACGCGCGTCTGCTTGCGCGACAGAAAGAACACCACGCCAAAGAAGATAAACAGCGGCGACAGCCAGGAGAGATCGAAGGTCAGGATACGCGCCATGATGGCGGTGCCGACGTCGGCGCCCAGCACCACCACCAGCGCGGGCGTCAGGCCCATCAGCTTCTGCGCCACAAAGGAGGTGGCAAGCAGCGTCGTGGCGTTGCTGCTCTGCACCAGCGTGGTAACGCCGACGCCCGCCAGAAACGCCATCGGTTTCTTTTCAATGCTGCGGCTGAGCACGCGGCGCAGATCGGCGCCGAAGACGCGCATGATGCCGGAGCGCACGATATGGGTGCCCCAGACCAGCAGGGCAACGGCGGAAAGAAGATTCAGCAGGGTCAACACGTTATGCGCCTCCACAACCGTCAGGCGAAAAAGCAGCAGAACGCAGCCTGACGGAAAGAGCAATCTGCAAAACGAAGGGTCGGGCAGGGCGCAATTTTTCCTGAGTTTTAAGCAACATGGCGCGCTGCCGATCTGTTAACTGTAGCGCACTTCACGCGCCACGGCATGAAATAACCATATTGTGATTTGCGTCACACTATCGCATGATGGCGATTATTCACTGAAAGCAATTATTGAGGAAAATCATGAACGTTAAACCCACCGGCGGTCAGTTTATCGCAATGGCGCTGCAATGGGTGCTGAACCTGGGGCTGCTGGCGCTGGCAGTTATCCTCGCGGTGTTTCTCGGCAAAGAGACGCTGCATCTGGCTAATGTGCTGTTGAACGTCGGCGAACAGGCTTCCTCCTATCTGTTGATTGAGGGGATCGTCATCTATTTCCTCTATTTTGAATTTATCGCGTTGATCGTGAAGTACTTCCAGTCCGGCTACCACTTTCCGCTGCGCTATTTTGTCTACATTGGCATTACGGCAATTATTCGGCTGATTATCGTCGACCATAAAAATCCCTTCGATACGCTCTGCTACTCCGGCGCCATCCTGATTCTGGTGGTGACGCTGTGGCTGGCGAACAGCAACCGCCTGAAGCGCGAATAACCGTCGCCAGGTGTGCCGGCCGCGCCTCTGCGCTACACTGTTGCCCTCAAAATTGACCGGAGTGGTGATATGTCGCAAGAGGCGCTCAGCTTATTACGCGCGCTCAACTGGCTGCCGTCCACGCATCCGACGCTGACCGCGCCGCTGCTGGACTGGCTGATGGAGGAGGACTCCATGACGCGTCGCTTCGAGCAGCACTGTCAGCAGGTGACGGTGCGGCCGATGCGCGAAGGCTTTATCAACGCCGAAGAACTCACCGACGAACGGGCGCTGCTGCCGGACGACGCGCGTTTCTGGCTGCGCGAGATCGTGCTGTGCGGCGATGGCGAACCCTGGCTGATCGGTCGCACCCTGGTGCCGGAGAGCACGCTCAACGGCCCGGAGCAGATGCTGCAGCAGCTGGGCACGCGCCCGCTGGGCCGCTATCTTTTCTCCTCTTCAACCCTGAGCCGCGATTTTATCGAGCCCGGCAGCGTCGAGACGCTCTGGGGACGGCGTTCGCGCCTGCGGCTGTCGGGCAAGCCGCTGCTGCTGACCGAACTGTTTTTACCTGCCTCGCCGCTCTATCGCGACCTGGCCTGAGGACGATTAAACGTGGAAAAAAGCGTACAGATGAGCAAGTTTCAGGCCTACAGCCGCCTGATGCGCATTGATAAACCGATCGGCACGCTGCTGCTGCTGTGGCCGACGCTGTGGGCGCTGTGGCTTTCCGGCATGGGCGTGCCGCCACTGTCGGTGCTGGTGGTGTTTGTGCTCGGCGTGTTTGTAATGCGCGCGGCGGGCTGTGTGATTAACGACTTCGCCGACCGCAAGGTCGACGGCTTCGTGAAGCGTACCGCCGGGCGGCCGCTGCCCAGCGGCGCGGTGAGCGAGAAAGAGGCGAAAATCCTGTTCGTGCTGCTGGGGCTGGTGGCGTTCGCGCTGGTGCTCACCATGAACCTGATGACGATTCTGCTGTCGGTGGGCGGACTGGCGCTCGCCTGGTGCTATCCCTTTATGAAGCGCTACACCCATCTGCCGCAGGTGGTGCTGGGGGCGGCGTTTGGCTGGGCGATCCCGATGGCCTGGGCGGCGGTTAGTGAGTCCTTACCACTGGAGTGCTGGCTGGTGTTTCTCGCTAACATCTGCTGGACCGTCGCCTATGACACCCAGTACGCCATGGTCGATCGCGATGACGACATTAACATCGGCGTTAAATCCACGGCGATCCTGTTCGGCCGCTACGACAAGCTGATTATCGGCCTGCTGCAGCTGGCGACGCTGGGGCTGCTGGCGCTGGTGGGTGTGCTGATGCAGCTTAACGCGCTCTTTTTCTGGTCGCTGCTCGGCGCCGCGGTGCTGTTTATCTATCAGCAAAAGCTGATTGTGCGTCGCGAACGTGACGCCTGCTTTCAGGGCTTCCTCAACAACAACTATGTCGGGCTGGTGGTGTTTATCGGCGTGGTGCTGAATACGCCACCGTTTAGCCAGCTGTTTTAAACGCCGTTTTTTAACGGGCACCCATGCCCACCGCGCAGGCACCCTCCAGGCAACAAAAAAGGGCGACATCTCTGTCGCCCTTTTTTTTTGCTGCCTGCGGCGGGCTACTCGTGCGCCACCGCGCTTTCAATCGTCAGCCGCACGTCGCTGGTCACCAGGTCGGCCAGAATATGCCAGGTGGCCTGCGTGCGCTCGACGTCGGCGTCGCCGGTATCGCTGATATAGCCTTCGTCACGCAGCGTCAGCACCAGCGTGGTAAACACCGCCTTGTCGAAAAACTCCGGCGCGTTGATGCCGTGCAGCACCGAAAGACGCTGCGCCAGCATCCGGCTCTCTTTCTCCAGCGTGCCGCGGTTGATGGTCGGCTTCGCGCTGAGGATAGAGAAGGTGATGGCGAAACGCTGCAGAGTCTCGCGAATGCCGGCGGCCAGCAGCTGCAGCGTGCGGTAACGCGCGGCAGTGTGGCGCAGCTGCCCATCCTGCAGGGTAATCAGGCCCTGACGCGCCAGCTCCTGACAGAGCGCGCTCAGCAGCGCCGGCAGCGCCTCGATCTCCCAGCGCAGGAAGAGTTCGCTCTTCAGCATCGGGTAAATCAGCCGCACCTGGCGCAGCAGCTCGGCTTCGCTCAGGTTCGGATGCTGCTGGATAATGGCGGCGATCAGCGACGGCATCACCAGCATATGGTGAATATTGTTGCGGTAGTAGGTCATCAGCACCGCCTGCTCGCGCGGCAGGATGATGATGTCGCCGATATTGTCCTGCTCGGTCTCAAACTTGTTCATGCTCATGGCATGGTTGAGCAGCGCTTCCGCAGAGAGCGGCGGCACCGTCGATTCCGGCGAATAAGGCACGTTACGCAGCAGCTCGGTGTAGCACTCAAGCTGTTCTATCAACTGTTCGCGGGTGAGTGAGCGCTGACGTGAGGCGAGCAGTGCGGTCACACACAGGTTCATGGCGTTGGCGGCGCCCGCTTCGTTAATGCGCACCATCAGACGCGCCGCGATATCGTTGACCGTCGGCGTCAGCCAGCTGGGACGCTGCGGTTCAATCGGATCGATGGCGTCGCGCCACTCCGGCACCTGCTTATTCAGGTAGTTCACCAGCGGCAGCGGTTCGCCAAAGTTAACGTAACCCTGACCCAGATTGCGCAGCTTACGCAGGCCGCGCACCATCTGCATAAAACCCTCTTTCTCTTTCGCCGCGCCGCGCAGCTCTTTGGCGTAAGTGCCCACTTCCATTACGTGCTCGTAGCCGATGTAGATCGGCACCAGCGTAATCGGACGGTTGCCGCCGCGCAGCATCGCCTGCAGCGTCATCGCCAGCGTGCCGGTTTTGGGATCGAGCAAACGGCCGGTACGTGAGCGCCCACCCTCGACGAAGTACTCGACGGAGTAGCCGCGGCTAAAGAGTTCGCCGAGATATTCGCGGAACACGGTGGCGTAAAGCTTGTTGCCTTTAAAGGTGCGGCGAATAAAGAAGGCGCCCAGACGGCGGAAAATCGGTCCGGCAGGCCAGAAGTTCAGGTTGATGCCGGCGGCGATATGCGGCGGCACCAGGCCCTGATGATAGAGCACGTAGGAGAGCAGCAGATAGTCCATATGGCTGCGATGGCAGGGCACGTAGACGATCTCATGGCCATCTTCCGCCAGCTGGCGCACGCGCTCGCCGCCGTTGACGTTGATGCCCTGATAGAGACGGCTCCACAGCCAGCCCATCACGCGATCGGTGACGCGGATTGCCTCATAGGAGAAGTCGGCGGCGATCTCTTCCATCATCTCGACGGCGTTCTGCTGCGCTTTCTCATGGGAGAGCTTTTTACTGCGCGCTTCCTCTTCCACCGCTTTCTCAATCGCCTTGGACTGCAGCAGCTTGTTAAAGAGATCCTGCCGCGCCGGCAGACGCGGGCCGACCGCGGCTAAACGCTGACGGGCAAAGTGAATGCGCGCCACGCGCGCCAGCTTCTGCGCGATAGATTTATCGGTGCCGTGCTGCGTCGCCATCCAGCGCAGCGAGACCGTAGGCGAAAAGCGCACAAAGCTGTCGCGGCCATGCCAGACGATGGCAAAAAATTTCTCCACGCCGTTCAGCTCGCGCAGGTGCGGCGTATCGTCGCCCTGAACCTCGCGGCCGGGCGCGCGTCCGAACATCACCGAAACCGGCAGCATCTGAATATCGAGATGCGGGTTATTGCGGTGCAGATCGAGATACTCATGGAAAATCTTCACCGACTCCGTATTGGGCACGAAATAGGGGAAGACGCGCGGACCGTCGTGAATAAAAACGTGGCGCGGCAGCAGTGCGCCGTCAATTTCCAGCGGCGACAGCGGATCGGGCAGATTATGCTTCAGACACTGCTGGCGCAGCGTCAGCAAATCCGCCTTGGAATCGTATGGCAGCACGTACATAATCGGCCGCGTGGGATCGAGCCCATGCTCGGAAACCGGATCGGCTGGAATAGCCTTGGTTTTTACCAGAACGGAGAGTGGTAAATTCAACAATTTATAATAGAGTTTACGCCAACCTGACATAGACAAACATGAAGCCTCTTGTTAGCAAAGCGCCGCAAGCATACCAGAAAGTGCTGCGAAGATCTGTGGTGGTGCCAAACGCATCCGGCCCAGACATTGACGTCAAACAACTCAAAGGGTTCCCTCACTATGGCAAGTAATACCACCGGTTTACTCAGAATTGTGAAAGCGGCCGGTTACTCCTGGCAAGGGCTGCGCGCCGCCTGGCAGCATGAAGCCGCGTTTCGCCAGGAGGCGACCGCCGCCATTGTCGCTATCCTTGTCGCCTGCTGGCTGGATGTCGACACCGTCGCGCGCATCCTGATGATCGGCTCCGTGGTGCTGGTGATTATCGTCGAGATCCTCAACAGCGCTATCGAAGCGGTGGTCGACCGCATCGGCCAGGAGCGTCATCCGCTGGCTGGCCGGGCGAAGGATATGGGCTCCGCCGCCGTACTGCTCGCTATCATACTGGCGCTTTTTGTCTGGATCGCGCTGCTTTGGTCGCATTTGCGCTAGGCTTTCCACAATTCCCCAAACGGCTGTTATTTCCCTGGGTTTTGGTTTTCATTTCGCCAATACCTGTATATACTCACAGCGACTGTATAAACAACCAGGGGGCGGGATGAAAGCATTAACCACCAGGCAGCAACAGGTTTATGACCTGATTCGCGACCATATCAACCAGACGGGCATGCCGCCAACGCGTGCGGAAATCGCCTCGCAGCTGGGGTTCCGTTCCCCGAACGCCGCCGAAGAGCATCTGAAGGCGCTGGCGCGTAAAGGCGTCATTGAGATCGTTTCCGGCGCATCCCGCGGCATTCGCCTGCTGATGGAAGAGGAAGAGTCAAACGGCCTGCCGCTAATCGGCCGCGTCGCCGCTGGCGAGCCGCTGCTGGCGCAGGAGCATATCGAGACGCACTACAAAGTCGATCCCGACCTGTTTAAGCCTTCCGCTGATTTTCTGCTGCGCGTCGCCGGGATGTCGATGAAAGATATCGGCATCATGGATGGCGATCTGCTGGCGGTGCATAAAACGCAGGACGTGCGCAACGGCCAGGTCGTGGTCGCGCGTATCGATGATGAAGTCACCGTGAAACGCTGGAAAAAACAGGGCACCGTGGTGCATCTGCTGCCGGAAAACAACGACTTCGAGCCGATTATCGTCGACACCCGCACGCAGTCGCTGACCGTAGAAGGTCTGGCGGTAGGCGTGGTGCGCAACGGCGAGTGGCTCTGACCGGCTGATTTCAGACGCCTGCAGCGGCTTTTTGTCGGGCGTCTGAACGCTAACGCTTACTAAAGCGGTCTGGGCTGCACTCTGCGCCCTCACACCGCGCTTCTCTCTTTTACGTCTTCAGGCATGGACCGGCTGATGCGTCTCTTCACCGCAAACGACCGACAACTCTGGCGGCTGGCGCTGCCGATGATCCTCTCCAATATCACCGTGCCGCTGCTTGGCCTGGTGGACACCGCCGTTATCGGCCATCTCGACAGCCCGGTTTATCTTGGCGGCGTAGCCATTGGCGCAACCATCACCAGCTTCGTTTTTATGCTGCTCCTCTTTCTGCGCATGAGCACCACGGGCATCACCGCTCAGGCGTTCGGCGCGCGCGATCCGCTGGCGCTGGCGCGCGCCCTGACGCAGCCGCTGCTGATGGCGCTGCTGGCCGGCGCGCTGTTTATTCTGCTGCGCGATCCGCTAAGCGCCCTGGCGGGACGGCTGGCGGGCGGCAATCCAGAGGTGCTGGCGCAGGCGGCAATCTTTATTCATATCCGCTGGCTTAGCGCGCCGGCGACGCTGGCGAATATGGTGCTGCTCGGCTGGCTGCTGGGGGTGCAGTATGCCCGCGCGCCGGTGGTGCTGCTGGTGGTCGGCAACGCCGTCAACATCCTGCTCGACCTCTGGCTGGTGCTCGGGCTGAAGTGGGGCGTCGCGGGCGCGGCGACCGCCACGGCGCTGGCGGAATACGTGACGCTGGCGGTGGGGCTGGCGATGGTATGGCGCGTGCTGAAAATGCGCGGCATCTCCCTCGCGATGCTGAAAAAGAGCTGGCGCGGCGATATTCGTCGTCTGCTGCGCCTGAATCGCGACATCATGCTGCGCTCGCTGCTGCTGCAGCTCTGCTTTGCCTCGCTGACCCTTATCGGCGCGCGACTGGGGCCGGAGATCGTCGCGGCGAACGCCGTGCTGCTGATGTTCATTACCTTTACTGCCTATGCGCTGGACGGGTTCGCCTATGCGGTGGAAGCCGTTTCCGGCGAAGCCTATGGCGCGCGCGACGGCGACCGGCTGCTGGCGGTGTGGCAGGCGGCCTGCCGTCAGGCGGGCATGGTTGCGCTGGCGTTCGCGCTGTTCTACGCGGCAAGCGGCGAGGCTATCGTGGCGATGCTCACCTCGCTGGCGTCGCTGCGGCAGCTGGTGGATCACTATCTTATCTGGCAAATCATTCTGCCGCTGGCGGGCGTATGGTGCTATCTGCTGGATGGTTTGTTCGTCGGCGCGACGCGCGGGCGCGAGATGCGCAACAGCATGGCGATCGCCGCGCTCGGCTACTTCCTGACGCTGCTCACTCTGCCCTGGCTGGGCAACCACGGTTTATGGCTGGCGGTCACGGTGTTTCTCGCGCTGCGCGGTGTGTCGCTCTGGTTAATCTGGCGCCGTGAATGGCGCTTAAGTCACTGGTTTAACAGCTAATTTATCCTCAAAGCGGCCGCCGCGCGCGGCCGCACCGCCTGGATTATTCTGTATTATTCCGGCAGTTGCCGATTCGTCTACTATAATTACCCTACAACAGCGCGACACAGCAGCGCTTTGTATTGTCGTACTGCCATTGTGTGGTGGTATGTAAAACTAAGGATGACGTGGAGGTCTGACATGAATAAAGACGAAGCGAGCGGTAACTGGAAGCAGTTCAAAGGTAAATTTAAAGAAAAATGGGGCAAGCTGACCGACGACGATATGCAGGTTATCGAAGGTAAACGCGATCAGCTGGTCGGTAAAATCCAGGAACGCTACGGTTACGCGAAGGATGAGGCTGAAAAAGAGGTCTCAGACTGGGAAACCAACAACAAAGATTACCGCTGGTAATCTCCTCGTTCAGCACAGGTTGAACGATCGGCACAGGGACGTGCCGCCTATCCTCTCTTACCGCGCTTTTTCCCTTCAGTCTCATGGTCATGATCGCAACTGTCATGATGCGTGCAGGCTTCAACTTCAGCACACTCCACGCACAGGCCATGCGCCTCAATTACGCTATGCCGCAGCGCAAAGCGCGCTTCGCCTGCCAGCTCGTCGATAATTTTCTCAACGCCCTGCGCCTGTTTCTCTGTCACCGCCGCGCAGCGATCGCAAACCAGCATTACAGAGGTATGGGCAGGCGCCTCGAAGTGGTGACACACCACATAGCTGTTGTTCGACTCCACCCGATGAATAAAACCCTGCTCCAGCAAAAAGTCGAGCGCGCGGTAAACCGTGGGCGGCTTCGCCTGAGGTTCGCTGGCGCGCAGCTGGTCCAGCAGATCGTAAGCGCTAATCGATCCATGTTGCGCAGCCATCAGACGTAGCACTTCGGCGCGCTGCGTGGTCAGGCGCACCCCGCGCTGCAGGCAGAGTTTTTCCGCCTGGATCATGATTTGCTCTGGCGTCATTGTCGACATGGTGATGCTCCGCTAAAAACGAGATGTTATTTTATCACACTAAATTCTCTTGCGCTGGGGTTGCCACAGCAATCTGATTTGCGCGCCGCTTTACAGCAATATCAATAAATTATCGCTATCCCGCCGCCAGCAGCAGGCCGCAAAGCACCCTGGCAGGGCCAGCCTTACTGAGACATAACGCAACAAAATAGAGGATTTGCTTTACAACTCACCAGGTTAAGCACTAATGTTCATGAGGCCTTAAGCAACCGCTGGCCTTAATATCCTTTTTGACGTCCCCGCTAAATAATAAAAGCGCCGATTTGTAGCTAAATCATCCAATCCGGCGAATAACAGCGCTGTTTCGACTGAATTCACAGCAATGAACCGTTAGCCACAATTCACAATAGCGCTAACGACAAATTCGATGATGAATGTTTTCCTGATCAAGGTGATGGCAGACAAATGGCGAACAAAACTATCCGGCGCGCAGCGCTTTTATCTCCTGTTGTTTTAAATGCGCTTTTTATCTCTTCTTCGGCGATAGCTGCGGGCACCTGGTATGACGCGCGCAACGACGCTATGGGCGGCACGGGTGTCGCATCCTCTACGTGGAGTTCCGCCGTGCTGGCGAACCCGGCGCTGATGACGCGTGCCCAGCCGGACGATAACGTCGGCATTATTTTCCCCTCTGCTGGCCTGCAGATTACCGATAAAGACAAGATGGTCGACAAAGTTGATGACATCAGCGATACCGTCGATCGCTATCGCGACGTGATCAACAATCTGACGTTTAGCGACTATCTCAACGGCTATCCGCAGCTCAAGGCGGCGTCTGGCGACGTCGCGAACCAGCTGCGCGACCTGCGCGGCAACAAGGCTAACGCCACGGCGGGTGTGGCGCTGGCGGTAACGGTGCCTAACGAAACCCTGCCGTTCGCCTTTATCACCAAGGCGTACGGCACGGTGCACCTGCGCGCTAACGTGGCGCAGAGCGATATCGCCTATCTGGACGGCGTGGCAAATGGCAGCGTCATTCCCGTGCCAGGCGACCAGAATAACCTGCGCTCCAGCGCCAACGGCCTGGCGGCGCTGACCACCGACTACGGTATTGCCGTGGCGCACGAATTCAGCGTGGCGGGCCATCCAGTTTCGCTTGGGGTGACGCCGAAAATCCAGAAAACCTGGCTCTATAACTACACCGCCAGCATCTATAACTACGATAAAAACGACCTCAACGGCAGCCGCTATCGTAACGACAACACCGGCTTCAACATTGATGCCGGTCTGGCGACGCCGCTGGGCGACAACTGGACGCTGGGCGTCACCGGACAGAACCTGGTGTCGCGCGATCTGCAGACAAAAGAGACCAACGGCTACCGCGATACCTATCAGATCCGTCCGCTGGTGACCTCTGGCCTGTCATGGAGCGGCGGTCCCTTTACCGCCGCGCTGGACGTGGACCTGACCGAAACCAAACGCTTTAAATCGCAGGCCAACAGCCAGTACGCTGGCGTCGGCGGCGAGTACCGCGTGCTGGACTGGCTGGCGCTGCGCGCCGGCTACCGCGCGGATATGAAATCCGCCGATGAAAACGTCTTTACCGCCGGTTTTGGCGTTTCGCCGTTCCACAACGCGGTGCATCTGGATCTGGCTGGCTCGGTGGGCGACAACAACACCTGGGGCGCGATGATGCAGCTCGGCTTTAACTTCTGACGGCCGTAGTCTGACCTAAACCGGGCGACGCAGAGTCGCCCGGCAGGCCGTTAGTGTGCTATCCTTGCGCAGATTATCATCACCCTTAACGGATTTTCTGCGCTTCATGAGCAACTCTTTCTCCTCGCAACGTTTTTCCATCGCGCCGATGCTCGACTGGACTGACCGACACTGTCGTTATTTTCATCGCCAGCTGACCGGCGATACCCTGCTGTACACTGAAATGGTCACCACCGGCGCCATTATTCACGGCAAGGGCGACTATCTGGCCTATAGCGAAGCGGAACATCCGGTTGCGCTGCAGCTCGGCGGCAGCGATCCGGCGGCGCTGGCGCAGTGCGCGAAGCTGGCGGAGGAGCGCGGTTACGATGAGGTGAACCTCAACGTCGGCTGTCCATCCGATCGCGTGCAGAACGGCCGCTTCGGCGCCTGCCTGATGGGGGAAGCCTCGCTGGTGGCTGAATGTATCGACGCGATGCGCCAGGTGGTCTCGATCCCGGTGACGGTTAAAACCCGTATTGGCATCGATCAGCAGGACAGCTATGAATTTCTCACCGATTTTATTGGCACCGTGGCGCAGCGCGGCGGCTGCGACACCTTTATTATCCATGCGCGCAAGGCCTGGCTTTCCGGGTTGAGCCCTAAAGAGAACCGCGAGATCCCGCCGCTCGACTATCCGCGCGTCTATCAGCTGAAGCGTGATTTTCCGCAGCTGACTGTCGCCATCAACGGCGGCGTAAAAACGCTGGAGGAGGCGAAAGCCCATCTGCAGCATCTCGACGGCGTGATGATGGGACGTGAGGCGTACCAGAATCCTGGCCTGCTGGCGCAGGTCGATCGCGAGCTGTTTGGCCGCGACGCACCGATGGCCGATCCGGTCGCGGTGGTACGCAGCATGTATCCCTATATCGAGGCGGAGCTGGCGAAGGGCACCTATCTGGGCCATGTGACGCGCCATATGCTCGGCCTGTTCCAGGGCATTCCCGGTGCGCGCCAGTGGCGTCGCTACCTGAGCGAGAACGCGCACAAGCCGGGCGCAGACGTGCGCGTGCTGGAAGCCGCGCTGGCGCTGGTGGCGGATAAAATCCCGCAGGAAGCCTGATCATAGTCGTAATGTTGAAAAACCAGCCTCAGGGCTGGTTTTTTTTACGCCATAAAACGGTGAATTTCACTACTGCCAGAGCGCGGCGAGTGACATTTTATCTTTATTTTCAAAAGGTTATAATCTGGCACGCTTCTTGTAATAACGCTGTAGAAATAACAAGAGGAGTAGCAATGTGGAAATTTTATTCGTTCTGGGCTTTTTTCTGATGCTGCTGGTGACCGGCGTCTCGCTGCTGGGCGTGCTGGCGGCGCTGGTGGTGGCGACGCTGCTGATGTTTGTCGGCGGGCTGTTTGCACTTGTAATCAAACTGTTGCCGTGGCTGGTGCTGGCGCTGGTGGCCGCCTGGGTGTATCGCGCCTTTTGCGGCGACGATCGTGAACGGGCACGACGCAAGCTGCGTCGCAAAATCGGCAGGTTAGATCGTCGTCGCGGCTATTAATTGCGGGTGCGATCACAGAGTAACAACCTGCTTATGCCGGTTTTGCAATTAAACATATTTTTTACTTATGTTTTCTGCCAGGATGATTGCCGTTGAGTCGACAAGCATTCATCGCCGCTGTCCCTACACCAGCGCGAACGATAAAAAGAAAAGGGGCTTCCTACGGGAAGCCCCGCTTGCATTTAGCGATCAGGGAATAAGCAGGCTGGAGCCCTGGGTGCTGCGGCTCTCCAGCGTCTGATGCGCCCGCGCCGCCTCTTTTAACGGGAATTTCTGCTGCTCCGGCACCTCAACCTTGATGGCGCCGCTGGCCAGCAGCGAGAAGAGATCGTTGCTGGCGTGCTCCAGCTCGTCACGCGTGGTGATATAGCCGTAGAGCGAGGGACGAGTGACAAACAGCGAGCCTTTCTGGTTGAGCACGCTTAAATCGACGCCGGTCACCGGCCCGGAAGCATTACCAAAACTCACCATCAGTCCCTGACGACGCAGCGAGTCGAGCGACGCTTCCCAGGTATCTTTCCCCACCGAATCGTACACCACCGCCACTTTTTTGCCGTCAGTGAGCTGGCTGACGCGCTCGGCGATATTCTCTTCGCGATAGTTGATGGTCGCCCAGGCGCCCGCCGCTTTCGCCAGTGCGGCTTTTTCCGCCGAGCCGACGGTGCCGATCAGGTGCGCGCCAAGCGCTTTCGCCCACTGGCAGGCGATCAGGCCGACACCGCCCGCCGCCGCATGAAACAGGAAAACTTCATCCGGCTTCACCTGATAGGTCTGGCGCAGCAGATAGTGCACGGTCAGCCCCTTCAGAAAGCTGGCGGCGCCCTGTTCGAAGCTGATGGCATCCGGCAGCAGCATCAGGCGATCCTCCGCCACGTTGTGCAGTTCGCTGTAGGCGCCCAGCGCCGCCTGGCAGTAGACCACGCGATCGCCCGGCTTAAAGCGCGTCACCGCGCTGCCGACGCGTTTCACCACGCCCGCCGCCTCGGTGCCGAGGCCCGAAGGCAGGGCGGCGACCGGATAAAGCCCGCTGCGCACGTAGGTATCGATATAGTTAATGCCGATGGCGCGGTTCTCAACCTGCACTTCGCGTTCAGCAGGATCGGCAGGATCGACGTCTACCCATTGCAATACCTCAGGCCCGCCCGGCGCGGTGAACTGAATACGCTTTGCCATTTTTACTCCTGTGATTGTTCAACATGAGGCGTGAGAGGAGCGCCGCCATAAGGTATACTGGCGCGTCCCCTCAGAAGATCGGTATTGCACTCACTATGGCAGGAAATAAACCCACCAACAAATCGAACGACACGCCCGACCGGCAGCTGGAAGGTATCAAAATGCCGCCGCACTCGATTGAAGCGGAGCAGTCGGTGCTGGGTGGGTTGATGCTGGATAACGAGCGCTGGGACAACGTCTCCGAGCGCGTCGTGGCGGAAGACTTCTTCAACCGCTCGCACCGTCTGATCTTTTCCGAGATGCAGCGTCTGCTGGAAGCGGGCCAGCCCATCGATCTCATCACCCTGTCGGAGTCGCTGGAAACGCGCGGCGAGCTGGAGATGGCGGGCGGATTCGCCTATCTGGCGGAGCTGGCGAAAAATACCCCCAGCGCGGCGAACATCGGCGCCTATGCGGATATCGTGCGTGAACGCGCGGTAGTGCGCGAGATGATCTCGGTGGCGAATCAGATCGCTGACGCCGGCTACGATCCTCAGGGCCGCAACAGCGACGAGCTGCTCGACTTCGCCGAGTCCAACGTATTCAAGATCGCCGAGTCGCGCGCCAACAAGGATGAAGGGCCGAAGAACATCCAGGAAGTGCTGGAGGCCACGGTGTCGCGCATCGAATCGCTGGTGTCGACGCCGCACGATGGCGTCACCGGCGTCGATACCGGCTATCAGGATCTGAATAAAAAGACCGCCGGTCTGCAGCCCTCGGATCTGATTATCGTCGCGGCGCGTCCGTCGATGGGTAAAACCACCTTCGCCATGAACCTGTGCGAAAACGCCGCGATGCTGCACGACAAGCCGGTGCTGATCTTCAGCCTCGAAATGCCCAGCGAGCAGATCATGATGCGTATGCTGGCGTCGCTGTCGCGCGTGGATCAGACGCGCATTCGTACCGGCCAGCTCGACGACGAGGACTGGGCGCGCATCTCCGGCACCATGGGCATCCTGCTGGAGAAGAAGAATATGTATATCGACGACTCTTCCGGCCTGACGCCGACCGAAGTGCGTTCGCGCGCGCGACGCATCTTCCGCGAAAACGGCGGCCTGAGCATGATCATGATCGACTACCTGCAGCTGATGCGCGTGCCGGCGCTCTCCGACAACCGTACGCTGGAGATTGCCGAGATCTCGCGCTCGCTGAAGGCGCTGGCGAAGGAGCTTAACGTGCCGGTGGTGGCGCTGTCGCAGCTGAACCGATCGCTGGAGCAGCGCGCCGATAAACGTCCGGTCAACTCCGATCTGCGTGAGTCAGGCTCTATCGAGCAGGACGCCGACCTGATTATGTTTATCTACCGCGATGAGGTTTACCACGAAAACAGCGATCTCAAAGGCATCGCCGAGATTATCCTGGGTAAACAGCGTAACGGTCCAATCGGCACGGTGCGCCTGACCTTTAACGGTCAGTGGTCGCGCTTTGATAACTACGCTGGTCCGGCCTACGACGACGAATAAGCTCGCCGCACGGCATGCACGATCTGTGCATGCCGCCTCGCATCATCAGAAAATAGTGTTGGACAACCCCGCCGTTAATCGGGTTATCTGTATCACAGCGCACGTTTACGCACTGGAAGCAGCATGACTCACGTAGATGATTACGACCTGAAAATACTGACCTTATTACAATCCAACGGCCGCTTAACCAATCAGGAACTGAGCGATCTGGTGGGCCTGTCAGCCTCGCAATGTTCGCGTCGCCGCATCAACCTCGAACAGGCGAATTTAATCCTCGGCTACCATGCGCGTCTGTCGCCAGATGCGATTGGCCTGGGCATGGTGGGACTGATTGAGGTGCGGCTGATTAATCATACCGCTGAATATGTCGACAGCTTTCATCGCATGGTGGAGCAGGAAGAGGCGATCGTCGACGCCTATAAAACCACCGGCGACGCCGATTATCTGCTCAAGGTGGCGGTGGCGGACCTCGCTTCGCTGAGCGCGCTGATCAGCCAGCTGGTGGCGGGGCATCAAAGCGTCTCCCACGTAAAAACCTCGGTGGTGCTGGGCCGCCTGAAAGAGAACGGCCTGATGATGTCGCCTGAGCACAAAGTGCGCCAAAAGAGTGCATGATGCGCTTATTTGGTGCGCCCGATGGCCAGCTAATGCAAAAAGTACGCACCATTTCCCGAATTTGTGCATGAATTGACGGTTTGGCCGCAAGGCGTGCGCAAAAATACGCAATAAAAGCGCCTTAGTTATCAACTGGATAATCACTGGCACCTGCCGAAGGCGGCACAAAGC